>Ga0256845_1000097_pt1 | contig 76557 bp, 74 predicted proteins | sample RiftiametaG_FD_189101 | JGI IMG/M metagenome (GOLD analysis project Ga0256845, IMG submission 189101) | Tube worm associated microbial communities from hydrothermal vent at the East Pacific Rise, Pacific Ocean - Riftia | ecosystem: Host-associated > Annelida > Integument > Unclassified ...
ATTAATAATTTTTTCATTTTAGTCTAAATTAATTTTTGTTTCTACTAAGGTATTTAAGTAAATACTTGACTTTACATGAATAGGGTGAACTGAATTATCTAGACTATCTTTCTCTTTATAGCTACCCCCTCCAAGAAACACTTTATTTGTGTTACTATTCAAATTATCTACCAATACTTACATAAATAGACCCAAAGTAGCCTGAAAAATCTAGACTTATTTCTTTATCTACGGTTAACCAATGAGCTATCCAATCATTATTGTATTTGTTTTTTAATGGTTTTGTTTTTAACTGTTTATACCCTATTTTAAACCCGATGGTTGAAATTAATGGAGTTTGAATAATATCATATTCAAACTTTAACGCGATTTGAAAATCAAAATCTTGTGACGTAAAAACCTCATAGGGAAAACCATGCTGGGCTGTTGGGTATTTATAATCTGTAATGGTTTTTGAATAGCCTATACCAAAATTGAATTCAGTTGCAATTCTAAATCGTTTTAAAAAATAACTACTTTTTTGTTCAAAATTAAATAGTTTACTAATGTACCAACTGTTAGACAAACCAACACTTATTAAACTGGTTCTTAATACAAAATCACCTTCATGCACAGCAATAAATTCATCAGTAATTAAATCAACTTCAGTAAATTCTCCCTCTCCATAAGCATCAGCCATATAATAACCACCATACACCCCAACATCAAATAATTGAACAGGTTGGTATTTTAAATTTACATAAAACTGTTTTGCTTTTTCTATTTTAGTATTCAACAGTTTGAATTTAGAAGCAAGACTATCAATATAAAATTGATTAATAGTTTTCATTTGCACATAGTTAACCCCATAACCAAAATCAAACGATAATTTATTTTTATTTTGAGCAAAACTTGTTATCGTAAAACACAGTATAGCTCCTATTAATAATTGTTTCATTTTAGTCTAAATTAATTTTTGTTTCTACTAAGGTATTTAAGTCAATTAAGTAAATACTTGACTTTACATGAATAGGGTGAACTGGATTACCTAAACTGTCTTTCTTTTTATAGCTATCTCCTCTAAGAACCAGTAATGTTTGCCCGTCAGACGAACAAGAAAGACTACCATAATATTTACTATCACAATACTCTATTAACCTGTCATAGCTACCTGTACTTACATTATGTTTATATAATCCAAAATTTGCATAGGACAAATACACAAACTCTTCTGTATTTGACCAACAGACACTTGCGGGTTTAACATCACCAAACACAGTTTCATTACCTACTAAACTAGTAAAATTAATGGCATTAAGATCCGTTATAGCAACATCTTTTTTATTATTAATATAAGTAATGGCTAGTAGTTTATTATCAAACTTAATATCACTATATGTAGCAATACCAATATTCGCATCACCATCTTGTAGGACAGTGTCTACAACGGAATCATATAATCCTTTTTTTAAATAATAATGCGGAAAAGTTAAATTTGTGGAATGTAGCCAATATAAATTATCTCCACTGGTGTCCCAAACAGGATGTAAATGCGTAGTATTAGAAGAAAATACAGTTAAACTATCTCCATTGTCTTTTATGGTCCATAAGTTATAATCTGGGTAACTGTCAAAAGCAATCCACCCTTTTTTACTCCACTTTGGGCGACTAATAATTAAAACGTCATCTACTAATATTTGCTTATGTTTAGTAACCATGTTATATTTTATTAATTGACGTTTGTTAGCACTATAGTTTCGGTAAAAATAAACAAATTCATTGTCATTATTGGGGTTTAGGTGAGGCGATAAATATTGCTCATTTTCTTCCACAATATAAAAGAGATAAGGTCCTGTTTCAACAAAATTGTAACAAGATGTATCATCATCAACGTCTATGTCTGGTACAAACTCAGGAATTGGCTTGTCTTTACGACAAGCCAAAACTGAGCATAAAAAGAATGCTGACAATAGTGTGTATTTTATTATTTTATTCATTATTGTTTTATGATACGTTTAGAAATTATTTTATCTCCTGTAATAAAGTTACAAAAATAAACGCCTTTAGCTAATAAACTAATATCAATGGTTATGGATTTATGTCCTTTAGTTTCAACACCGACTTCTTTTGACACTACCACATTACCTAATACATCCATAATTTCAAATTTAGAAATTACACTTTTATGTAATACATAATTAATTGTAATTTCAGAAGCACTTGGGTTTGGATAAATGCTAAATTCATGTGGCGTTTCATTCTCATCAATTTTAGAAAACTGACTATCTTTAATATATAGTGAAACTGCCATTTTTAATTGACTCGGAGGAGCGGGTATCCATTCAACACCACTATTTGTCGTAACTTTCCAACAAAATGTTTTAGCTGTCACCGTAACTGTGTTTTGGCTTGTATTTAAATTGTAATTCATCCAAGTGGCACCATTCACATTATTACCCTGCCATTTTACGCCTTTTGTTGAACTATTTCTTGCCCAATGATTAAGTAAACTTTCTGTAGGTAATAAATTATACGTAAAGGTTTGATTCACTTCATATCTATCGGCAAGATAAGTCCCATTAGGTAAATCATTGGTATTATATCCCCAAAATGTATTAGAATTAACTACAATTGGTTGGCTTGACAATAACGTTTCAGTTGATGATACTGGTGAGTCTCCTAAATGCTTTACATAATATTCGGGCAAAGACAATCTTCTTAATGATGCCTCTGCGTTAACTCTTCCGTAACCAGACTCATCATGATACCCTGTAGGGGGAACATCAGTTGCAAAACTTTGTAAAAAATGTTCAACATCTTCAGGCGCAAGGTTATTAGGGTACGTATGATTTGTGTTTTGTGTATTATGTTCGCTATACAATAACCCAACAACACCAGCAGTTAAAGGAGAAGCAAAAGAAGTTCCATTCAATTTTTTAATACCCAAAAAATCAGTATATCCAGTATTAGAATTGTGTGTCAATCCAATGTATTGATCGTTTGTACCTGGAGCAATTACATCTAAATCATAACCATAAGTAGACCCATAAATTCCAGTAGAATTTGTTAATGTATACCTTTTACCTGACGCATCATTACTACCTACTTTTACAACCCATTCATCTTGATAAGACGCTGGATATTCAGTAACTGCAGAATTAGTATTTCCGCTTGCTGCTACAAAAATGCAATTATTTTTATAACAATTCTCAACCCCTTCCATTAGTTCAAAACTAGGTGAAGGACCACCCCAGCTATGATTTTGAATATGTAAACCGTATCCAAAATTACTGTTAGGATTATCATTAGAACCCATTGTCAATGCTTCTTTTATATCTTCATCATCAATCCAAGGAGAGGATATTTTTAAAGAATATAATTCACAGCCTGTATTGTTGTCCTGAAAGTCACCCCCTGCTACGCCTGCAATTCCTTTATTATTATTTCTTATAGCACCTAATAGACCAGCCACAGCAGTTCCATGTCCGCCAGGGTCAGGTGTCGATTGGTTAAAAGTTGAAATTCCATTTCCTGTATTTGCCGAAAAATCCCAACCCTCCACAATTTTAGTTCCACTCTGAGTACCATCTCCAAAATCTTCATGTCTCCAGTTTATTCCACTATCAAAAATACCAATTTTTGTATAGGGTTGTCCTACTTGGTTATTCAACCCCCATGCTTCCTCAACTCTAATACCATGCACTGGAGAAAATAAACCTGTTTGTTCAGTTAAGTAGAATGAATCATCAGGAGCTGAAAATAAATAACTTACACTACTGCGTTGCGCATTTTGTACTGTATTACTTAGTGTCGAAATACTGTCTGCAATAATCTGTTCGCTATAACCAACAGGTAAATGAATTGCTAATGTTGCCCAAAAATTCGGTATTCTTATTATTTTACCTAATCTGGTTAAAGAAGTAGTATCAGCAGTTGTCATTTTCATATGAACTTTATAAGTACTAACTTTTGTCCAATCAATTCCTGTTTTCAAATTCATTTTTGATAATGCTGCAGGTTTAATAAAATCAGATAGTAAACCATGAGTAAATCTTTTGTCATCAATTTTATATTTATAAATAACTGAAGCATCAAAACGAATCAATAATACGTTTTCAATATAATCATTCCCATTTGAGTCAGTTACTACAACTTTATTTCTAATACTGCTACTATATTTTACTGTTGAATTTTGAATTACTCCATTTACCTCTGATATACCACTAACGTAAATACTATTATCTTTTACAATAACAGATTTAGCTTCATTATTTTGAGAACCTGCATCAAATTTTTCAACAAATTTCAAGTCTCCATCTGTAGAATATTTTATGGTTGCAAATACTTTTACATTATTTTTATCTAAAGTACCAGTAACTACGACATCTCCATTTCCAAAAACCGCTAAATCTTCAGCAGTAGCACTAAAATCATTTCCTTCTGAACCAAATAATCTATTCCAAATTTCAGTTCCGCCTTGGTCATATTTAATAGTAATATAATCTTTACCTCCATTAAAGTTTTTTGTTGTACCTGTAACGTATACATTACCTAAATCATCAACTCCAATTGCTTTTGGTTCATTTTTTAAAGTACTTTGAAAGTTTTTTACCCATTCCAAGCCAAAATTAGAATTTAATTTTACAGTTTGGATATTGTGATTTCCGTTTAGATCAACATAACCTGTAATGTAAGTATTATTATTGGCATCAGTTCTAACTGCAACAGCCTTATCTAGTCCTACACCTGCGACAACAGTTCTTGTCGTATTAATGATTGAACCATTAGATGTGTTTAACTGTAATGTAGCAAAATCCCAATTAGCTAAAGAAGAGGCAGACGCACCTGTCACGACAATAGTATTGGAGTTAATATCCAAACTTGTGGCTACATCATGTAAATTAGCGTAATCATAATTTGTATGCCATTGATAAGCACCATTCGCATTAAATTTAACAATTGCATAATCAGCTGTTCCGTTTGCTGTGCCCGAACCACCAACTAGGTAAACATTACCTGAATTGTCAATATTTAAATCAGCAGGAATGTCTACATCATTTGCTGAACCGTTCCAAGAACTTGACCAAACTAATGTTCCGTTTGAAGCATATTTAAGTAGTCCAAAATCAACCCCTGTACTTTCTTCTAATGTTGAAGCAACAAATATTTCATTTGCACTATTTATTTTTAATTGTACGGCATAATCGTTTCCGTGAGCAGTACCATCAAACGTTTGTTGCCAAAGTTCATCACCTTGAGGGTTGTATTTTGTAATTAATACATCTGTATTATTTGAACTATTCACTGTATTACTAACAACAATTAGATTTTGATTATTATCTAAAGCTGATGCGGTTCTATGAATTACGCCAACTGTACCTGTTACACGATCCCAGTTACCGTTGACATAGGTTTGTTGAGCAAAAAGAGTACTCCCAAAACATAAAAGTCCTGTTAGTAATAGTGATATTTTATATTTATTTTTCATTTGTTAAATAATTTATTTACTGTTAAATTTCACAATCGTAAAATTCTAATAATTGAAATAGACAAAGAAATAGTGTTCAAAATTGATTTTATGTCTAGATCTTCTTTATTAAAAAATTCCTTTTCTAAATTATATGCCCAAATCATATAATTTATTTATGTTGAGTAATAGTTTTTTAAGTTTTTCAAAAAAACTAGGGCGGAAGTTTAAGTTCCTTGTATTGTATTTGGTAAAATCTTATCATAAATGAATTATTCAAGAGTTCCACCAAAAAACAGGGGTGGAACATTGACATATTCAAGTAAGAGGTACCGCCAAGCACCCACAGAACAAAATACACAAGAACCACCCCATGACGGGGTGCAATTGCATATAATTTTTTGTTCTGTCAAAATTGGCGGTTTTCTTACTTGAAAATTATAGCGTTACACTAAAATCGATATGTTAAATTATTTTTTTTCTATATTTTAAATTTTGTTAATTATTGAATACTGACAACTGTTAATTATCAATATTCAATATTAGTGTTAAAATATTAACTAGCCATGAAATATTTTGGAATAAATAAAAATAGGGTCTTTTACCCCTGTTTTTATTTCATATGAAAACACGTTAATTTTAGGCTTTGGAATAGATTCTTAATCTAATTTTTTTCTATCCAAAAGTCACTACCAATCAAAGTTTATTTTCAGGTTGATAATTATTTTTATTTTTTAGAATTCAGAGGTCGTGCACTTGCGGGGAGCAAATGAATACTAACGATTAAGCCAAATTACACTTTGTTAGAGTTTGTTTATCTTACTTTAATTTTTATTATACCCCAATTAATTGCCTATACCAATTTTCTGTAAACAGTATTGATTTGGATTGTTTCATGGTCAAATATAGGAAATAATAAGGTTAAGTACTAATACCTATTTTTTTAAATCAGGTACTTGTACTCTAATAAAACTGACACTTTCATCAGATATTTGCACCGTAATAAAAAACAAATAATCGATTGAGTAGCTACTATCATTTTTAATTACAAAGGCGGTATCTGAAAAGCCTGTTTAAATAGAGTAGGAAATATAAATTAATAAATAAAATTATGTGTCAAGATAATAATAATATCGTTCCTGATATCACAAAAACCGAAGCAAAAATTAATGATTCTCAATCACAAGTTTTGAAATTTCACCCAAGTACCTTAGCTGCACAAATGTCAGCATGTGTTAGCGCAAAATATGAAAATGGTCGCATTTGTGTTAATTTTCCAGTTATTGGTGATATCTGTTTTAACGCCCCAATAAGTATTCCCGTTGGTGCTACAGTTAAAGTATGTATGTCAACTTGTGGTTTCAAATTTGGAGTACCTCCTTTTAAAGGACTAAAAGCAACCGTATATTTCGAAGACAGTGCAATCTGGTCTGGAGTTATATGGGGTTCTTGCTAAACATTGTTTAACCTCAACACTATTTAGTAGGTAAAATCCAAATTTAAAGCGAGCTTATTATAAGCTCGCTTTTTTTATGAGTGTCTTGTCCTGAAAAAAGTTGACTTAATTAAATATAAAGTCAATGAACACAAAACGAACCATAAACTCAAGACTAAACTGTTTATTAAATTTATACTTCATTATAAATAAGCTTTATGAATTAGAAACCTACTCTAATTTGATACTTTCATTCATTTTGTCTTGACACAAAACGAACCAAAAACTCAAGGCTAAACCGTCTATTAAATTTCTATCCGCACAGCTGTTAAGCGCAGCCGAGTGATTTTCGCTTCAGCGCTCAATTTCTCGGTTTTAACGATTAATATATGTCAAGTAGGGCAATAGAAAGTGATAAATTTTCAATCTTGCACTTAGCCAGATATAAATATTTTGTTTTTAATTTATCTTTTTTTAAAACCAAATTTTATATTTGGCGGGATTTGTTAACGATCCTGAACTTTCGTAAACCACTAAACGCCCTATTTTCTATATATAGTGTTAACTGCTTTTTTTTCTCTTAATTACTCTTCCTTGCCATGTGTTGAAACCAAATTTTAACGTAAAATTATGATTTGCTTGTATTTTTGATGAGTTATATTCATAGCCTATTGCAATTCTCATTGTTCGACTAGCATTATTGATAAATGTAAAATCTGGACCTATATTAAATGATATGTCAGCACCTAATACTATACCAGAATAAAAAGATTGATTAAAAAAAGGTGTGGCAGAATAGCCGATTTTTGGTTCAAGTGAAAGGTTGTTGTAAGGAAGATACAATGCTGTATTCATTGCAAATTGAAATTGTGTTGTTTCAAGAAATTTTGAATTATCAACGTTATTAAAATTTTCATGAACCGAAAACAAAAAACCATACGGTAATCTTTTAAGTAATGTTTTAGAACCACTAGCAGAAGTAGGCGTTATTCTATATCCAAATTCATATCCAAATGAATTTAGAATAAAATTTGATTTATACGAAATCATATGGGATAGCTGTGGGTATCTGTCGAAATTTTTAACTCCATATTTTTTATATTCTTTTAGATAACTAATTTTTATAGAATCTGAGTTAATTATAAAGTGGTTTTCACTCAATGTACTTCCGTATAGTTTGAAATTGTCTGACAAATATTTAGTAATTACTTTATCTTTATTTAATGTATCTTTAGATGCTAGATAAAGTGTTATTAAAAGTTCTTTAATAGAAATAATTGCCTTATTGGCATTTTTGGAAAAATCACCTTTATCATCAGCCCATTCTTTATCAGCAGTGCCTTTTATTGTATGTAGGAAAATTAATGTAGAACTATCTCGATAAGTAGGATCAATTATTTTTGCGTTTTTGGGCCAAAATATTTTTGACATTTCCCAACTCTTAATACTTTCTATTTCGTTTGTAATATTATTTCGAATAGTATGCTCTCTCGAGTAAGAATCTGTAATAGCATGGATTAGTACATACGTACCTCTACCTGCCTGTATAGCTCCTTTTGGATTTTCAACAACTTCTTGCATTAATACATAAAGCATATTCAAACACTCAGGTAAAGCATTAATCATTAAAGCTTGTTTTTGTTTATCAAGAGTTGATTCTTTGATAGCACTTATGACATATTTACTATTTGCCATAAAATGATATATTTGACGATCGGATAAGAATTGTCTTCCTAAATCCAAATCTGGGTAAGCACTGTTAATTTTACTATTATTAAGTAATATGTTGTTATCTAATAAATAATTATACATAGTAATCCCATCAGGATAAATATCTGTAGCTAAGGTTTCTTTTAATAGGTTTATCCCAGCTGTTTCTATTTTTAGATGACCTTCCGTGTCAAATGCGAATGTCGTTTTCACAATTGATATAAATAATAATAATAATGAAATAGCTTTAATCATAAATTTTTGGTTTCGGTTTTTTTCTAATTGCACTATACATATTGTTGGCAGTAGTTTTTCATTGTTAGTTACTTTTTAGTTATCAAAATTTCACATTAAGTAAATGTTTCTTCTGAATTTAGATTAGCTCGATAAACTACTCCAACAATACTAGGCGAACTAATGTCACTATCGTGATTATTAGAACAAATGTATAGTTGATTAGAATCGTCAATCATAATATTAGAACATTTCGTTTTTGTATTTCCAGTTAGCTTTCTCAAATCAATAGCATTAGGAATTGGAGTTGTGGGAATAAATGGAATAGAAAGGTTATTTGCTATTTTCCATATACCACCCAAACTTGCTGTTGATACATACAGATTACCAGACTTATCAAAAACCATATCAATGATATCGACCTTGTCTGAAACCGCAGAAAAGTCAGCAATAAGTTCACCTGTCGTAGGAATTCCTTGGGAATTCAATTTAAATTTAGTTATAACGGAAGATGTACGGTATCCAACATATAAATATCCATTACGAACAGCAAGAGCACTTGGGCCTTTAGTTTTAGCTGAACGCCCAGAAATTTGCGAATTTTCATCTAGTACTTTTTTGCCTAGTGGAGCATTAGAGTTGGGGTCTCTAATGATTTCTGTTAAATCATATGCAACAACAATATTATTATCTAATGTCCCCACATAGAGTTTGTCATTATATGTACATAGACATTCAGGTCCAGCTAACCAACCGTGTGGAGGTGGAGAGTCAGTGGGTTTGTGTTTATGTGGGTAGTTACTAGTGTCCAAGGTATCTCCTTGTCCTCCTTCCCCTGTATCTATATGCTTTTCAACCTGATACCATTTTTTAGTGCGTATATCATATCTAAGAACTGAATCTACTGCATTTTTGCTAAAATTTGGAAGTTCTAGAAGATCTATTCCACTATAACCACAAATGTAAAAATTTTGAGATTTTTGATCAAAAATAAGTGTGGCATAAGGTCTATCTGTCTGAGTAAATGGATGGAAACCTTTAGAACTCCATAAATCGAATATTGCAGATATCGGAGTAGCAAATATTTTAAAATTCGCTTTTATCTCATCACTTGCTAATTGTCCAGGCACAACTAGTTCGGCAATAGTCGGATCAATTTCAAATAAATTACCTGCACCAAAATCGTTGTTATTTTGATTTGGTCCTCCTTGATTTCTATGTACACCTCTACCAAGAACAATTATTTGTCCGTTAAAATTACAAATTCCACGCGGCCAAGGTGTTCCTGTGCTTATCCTTTCAAGACTTGTTACTGCCATACTAATTGTTTTATAAGTTCTTATTAATTGCACACAACAATATGTATAGTGCTTATCCCGAAGGGTATGCACTATACATATTGTTGTGTGCCGTTTTTCATTTCAATATGTACTTATCTATTATTATTCTAATTTCCCGATTAACATCATTACAATCATTTATTACCACTGATAGTTTTTCAGAATTGTTTTCAGTAAATTGAGTTAAGATGTTTATTTCTCGAAACAATTCTTCAGCTTTAATTCTAAAGTTCACCAAGGAAGTGTATGAAGAAGCAATATTCTGATTATTGTTTGACCACTCACCGGAATTTTGTTTCAAGATTATTGTTAGGATTGCGCCAATCAAGGAGAGACCAGCAGCAATGTATGCAGTGAATAAAAAGCCGCTATTTCCTAAGTCTTGGGTCAATAGACCAAATACTGTTGAACTACTAACAACAATAATTATCTGAGACCAAAGTTCGATTTTTTGCAATTTTTTCAGTTTATTCTGTAAGTGAGGGAGGTACTTATTTTTTGATTGGTTAAGAGTTTCTTCTAAGGCTACCTTACAAACTTCTGCTCTAACAGTTAGTTCATCATTATTAATTTCTTTTTCGCCCCCTATGACACCTTGTTCGAGTATTGAACTAAATTCAGGATGCTTGCTTCTTATAGCATCTAATGCGGACTTGTTAATTCTATTCAAAAGTCCAATTGACTCATCTATAGGTGCTGATGTAAATTTTCCTTGTCCCATAATTATTCTTTGTTATCGTTTTCATTGTCTGACAGCAGATAGTACAAGAGTATACCACCTCCAACCGTTGCAAGACCAGCTATACTTCCTTTTTGATAGACTTTAAACTGGGCATACCCTCTATTCGAAAAGGTATTTGCGTCTACTAGTAAATCTACTGGAAGATTATCAGGCCCAATTCCCTTAGTTGAAAAGCTAAGGAAAAAGTCTTTAAAATTACTATTTTCCTTAACTGAAGAAATTAGAGCGTCTACAGTTTTAAGGGTGTTAATTGAGGCGGTGGTACCTATACCGTCCATTGCTGAACTGCAACCTAAATGGAATATATTGAGGTTATACTCTTTAGCATATTTGTTTAACTGTTCTATACTTATTTTAAAATTGCCTTCAACATAGAAACCATCTTCAATATGACCAACTACAAGTACCGTTTTTCTTTTACTTTTTTTCAGTTTTTTTGCAATTTCTTTTTCAGATTTCAAGTTCGTTTTAATCCACTTTTTTCCGAACTCCTGCTTGAGTAAATCTCTAGTGTCTGAATTTTTGGTAATTGGAAAAACTGCAATTTCCTCCAAATCATATTTCCAATCTAATTTTTTGTTTAATGTCTCAATAGCAATGGACAAGTCCTCATTCGTAACCAAATGAACATTTGCATCTTGCTCATATTTAATTGTATTGTAACTCTTGATTTCTACTCCATCAACATTTTTTACACTTATGTTCGATTTTTGGAAAGGTGCATATTTCCCATTAACAGATACGTAATAGTTAACATCAGCAGATAGGTTGTTTAAGAACTCCTTATTAGCAATAACTCCTTTACTACTGTAGTTTTTTATCCCCTTATATATTTCTATTTGGTCTTTAAGCTCATTCCTTTCAATATTGTGAACAGTTGAATTCAATTGTTGTCTTAATTCAGTTTTTTGAGTAGTTAGTTTTTGAAAAGTTTCTGAATTCATGGTTTTTTCTAAAGCGATACCATATTTTTTTTGGTATTCTTCTATTACCTCACTCAATTCGTTAAGATTATTAGGATTTTCATCAAGCATGATGAAATCATCCATTAATTTTTTTTCAATTTCAATAATTTTTTGTTCAGTTATTTTATTTAGTTTCCCAGTTGTTTCTATATCATATTTCTCTTGGAATTTTTTAAAAATGGATTTAGCCTCATTGAGAATATCACTATCATTTGGGAGTTTACCCTCATATTCACCAATCCTTTTAAGTCGATTGTAATCGTCTTTTGTCTGTTGAATCCATGCTCTCTCTTGTATTTGTGATTCACCATATTTTCCATTCTTAAAGTCAAAGTCGTCCAATCCACTTCTGGCAACATTTTCTGTTTTTGTACCAACTTGTAAATTTTTATCAGCTCTTACTGTGATATTATTATTAGTATGATTAACTAATCTAAGCTGAGACCAATTGCCCGTATCATTAATGAATTCAGGGTTCTTTTGCAAAAAAGATTTCAATGAAAGCTCCACTTTAATTAATCTTTCAGTTTGTAACTTTTCAAGAGGATTTAGCTTGAGATACTCTGGGGAAGACCTAATCTCATTTAATATTGGTTTTGATTGTATCTCAATCAACTCTGAGAGAAATTGCCTTTGAGTATTATCGATTGAATTTAAAAATGCATCCACAGATGCCCATTTTGTTCCTTCTATTGAAATATCTCCTGCCTTTATTGCTTCTTTAAGTGTTTTTATTTGATTGGTACCTTCGAAAATTACTTTTGCGCTTCCTTCCAAAAGATTGCTGTACCCAACGCCTTTTGTAGGTGCCGCCCTAGAAAAATCAACACAGTAAGCAGCTATGTCTTTTGTTGACTTAATTGAACCTTTTGCTGATAACTTATAAATTCCCTTTGGGATAGCCATCCTCTGAAAAGACTGACCAAATAATGAAGTGGATATTATCCAGAACAATAAAACGATAAAAGAATTTTTCATATCTAGTAATTTTGCAGTTAACTCATTTCAATGGCACACAACAATTCGCTAAGAACACCTTTTAATCTAAAACTTGTTCTTATTTCTCGTTATCTATTTTTTTATAATTTTAAGAAGTCTCAATGAAATCAAGTATCTTTCCATTTGTAAACGTTTACAAATATTTACAAATGATACTTTAGCTCATAGGACTTAATCAAATGTAGCGCTTAACCCTACAAACACCTAATTGGCTGAACTGATTATTGTTAACAATCAAAAATAGGGTCAAACGACCCTACAATTAGAGGTATTTGACCCTATTATTTAAGAACGTTTATTTTTATTAATGCCCTTTATTCTGTTTTATGTCTACTTTTCAACACCGCTTCAATATCTTCTAATGTAAACTCTTTGGCTTTTAATAGAATTAAATAATGATATAATAAATCAGCTGCTTCTCCTTTAAATAGGTCTGCATTGTCGTCTTTGGCTTCAATCACTACCTCCACCGCTTCCTCTCCTACTTTTTGAGCTACTTTATTAATCCCACTTCTAAACAATTGGTTGATGTATGAACTGTCGTCATTGTCGTCAATACGCTGGTAAATGGTGGCTTGTAATTTATATATAAAGCCTTTGGGGGTTTCATCTTTAAAGAAAATGGGCGTTATGATTCTGTTATATTTAAAGCAAAAGGTAAGCTGATTTGATTTCATTATTTGCGCCATTCTGTTCTCGATACAAATTTAATTTTTGCTAACACAAAACATAAATTCACTCGAACTGACATTCATCCATTTCTTCCCTCTTGTGTCTTTTCAGAAAATTACTTGACTGTTTTTGGATATTTTAAATCCAACATCACAATTAAAGCCGTTAATCCCCAAACAGGAACTGTAGCTTTATCGGTGTCTAAATAATTATTTAAGAAACCGTGAGCGAAATACGTTACTAACCCCAAAATTGAGACTAAGAGTAATACTTTAGCTTCTCCATCTGGCATTCGATTATAAACAGAAATGCCGTAATACATAATAAAACCAATTAGCACAAACATTAATAACATGCCTATTAAACCTTGTTCTGCCAGCGGCCCTAAATACTCTGAATGAGCATTTCCTTTATTCCCGGACGCGGTAGATATAATGGTTAAATTTCTTGATTGTTGATATGGGCCGTATACCATGGCATACGTTCCTGGTCCCCACCCTAAAAATGGTCTTTCTTGCCATAAATCAATCGCACATGTCCAACGGTTAATACGTTCAAGGTTTGACGCATCAGATGAAATATTGGCCATAGACTCAATTCTTTCATCCATATTATCGGTCGCATGTTCCGCATTATTTCGTTCTAACGAATGTTGTATCTCTACCCAATTGGCGGCAATAAATAACACCCCTACAAACCCTAAAATCGCTAAATATTTAAACTTTACTTTAAATTTAATCAATAAATATACCACCAATCCACCAAATAAACTTAACCAAGCTGCTCTAGTGTATGACATGATGATACCTGCCGTAAAAAGTATAATTAAAAAGATTAAAACAGATTTGAGCAGTGGTGATTGTTTTTTACTATTTAATAATCCAATTAATAAAGGGAAGGCTAATGCTAAAATGGCGCCATAAGAGGTATGATCTTTAAAAAATGGGAACATCACCCAATGACTTGTTTTTTCATCAAAACCGTTAGATGCATGCACAATTAGGGTGTAAACCACAACAATTGCTAAAGCAGACACAAATAACCACATAAATTTAGGAATGTTTTTTTCATTTGCTTTAAAAAACAAAATGCCATAAAAATAAATGGGAATAAAAAACCACAATTTAGTTAATAGAAATTTAAAAGATACTAAGGGCAATTCACTTGTTATTGAGGTCAAAACAATCCATAATAATTGGATAATAATAACGATACTAATGGGATGAAAAATAATAGCCTTTTCAAATCTGTTTTTCTGAAATTGATTAAACATAATCAACATCAACATTCCAAATAGAATTGGCTCTGTTGGTAAAAATAAGCCTACTCCTCCATCTACAAACTCTTCAATATTTATGGACAGAGGCGTACAAAATACCAAAATCATAAATAATTTATCGAAATGATAAAAAGCTACATAAGCCATAACTAATACAAAAGGAATGATATTCAACATCATGTTTCCTTTGTATGACAAATACGAATTCCCTAATACAAAAAGAAAAGAGAGGGCGTAAATCCAACGGTTATGTAGTAAAGCTTTCAAAGATTATCCCTTTGCTTTAATTTCTTTTACCTTCTCTAAACCTAACATAATAAATATAGCAAATATTAATGCTGAGAACGTAGCCGCTAACACAATAATTGAACGTTTTGGCTTTGCTTTCTTATCTGGTACCTCAGCCGCTGAATGTCTAATCGTTTGTTGAATATTTGTACTTGCGTATTGTTTTGCTTGATCATTTACATCTAAAATATTAGAGTACCTTAAACTAAAGAAATCAGATAAATTTGAATAAATGTCATAATCAGTTCCATATTTTTGAGAGGCGTCAATTTTCTTTTTAATCTCAGTCGCTGCTTTTGAGTCTCCAGCTTTTTTGGCTGTAAAGTAATTATCATATAAATCACCTCTAGCTTCTAAATTAACCACACCAGAATCACTTAAAAATTTTAACTTATCAGAATAGTCACCCATTTCTTCTCTAATTAAAGCTACCTCATGTTGCACGGCATGCATTGGTCCAACGGCTCTTTCTCTAATCATTCTATTCATGACAGTATCCACCAATCTAACAATGTCGTTTGCCATATCAGCAGCAAACTTAGGCTCTTTATCAAATACATCAATTGTAATAGAGTTGTATCTTGTTCTACTAAAAATTACACTTTGATCATATATCTTTTGAAATTCAAATTTCGGTTGATTTTTTGCTGTATCGACTTCAAAATGTTCATACAAATTGTATTTTAACGTTAAACTATCTCTAATTTCAGGTGAAATTAACACTTGTAATAGTCTTTCTGCATCAGATTCGTCTCCGAATTCAACCACCGAACTTCTACTATTATTGTTAAAATTAACCGAATTGGATTGTGTTGGAAATACAATAGCTTGGGCCATATAATAATTTGGCATTAATAATGATCCAATTATTGAAGCGATAAATGCAACCACACTAATAATTACTAATGTTTTTCTTTTTTTCCAAAGGAAAGTTACTAATTCATCCGAATTAAAATTCTGTTCTGTATTCATTTTTAATAGATTTTGAAGCAAAAATAATCATTTTACCTTTATAATAATTGGTAAACGTCATATTAATCGATTTAGTATTAAACACCATCAATTCTGACTGTCTTATAAGTTATTATTGTTATAACTTTCTAAGCACCATAATCCCATCACGGATAGGAAACAGCACATTCTCTACTCTAGTATCTTCATGCACCTTTTGGTTAAACTCGTGAATTGCCAATGTGTTTTTATCCATCTCAGCTTCTGGTTTTAATATGTTACCACTCCACAATACATTATCCGCTAAAATAAAACCGCCACTTGGTACTTTATCAATTACTAAATCAAAGTAATTACTGTAGTTCTCTTTATCTGCATCAATGAATACTAAATCAAAAGGGCCTTCTAGTGTTGGAATAACGTCAATTGCATTACCAATTTTAAAATCAATTTGATGAGCATAATTAGATTTTGAGAAGTATTTTTCAACCATTGGAGTCAACTCTTCATTCATATCCACTGTGGTAATTTTACCATCTTCAGCTAAGCCTTCGGCAAAACAAAGTGCAGAATACCCTGTGTATGTTCCAATCTCTAAAATATGTTTAGGACGCATCATATGGCTAATTGCACTAATTATTCTGCCCTGCATATGGCCTGACAGCATACGTGGAATTAGCATTTTCACATGCGTTTCTCTATTCAATTGACTTAACAATTCGCTTTCAGACTGCGTATGATCAGTTGAATACTTATCTATTTTTTCTGGTAAAAAATCCATATTACAAAAATAAGCCGAAATATTTAATTCAAATCAATTACTTAACTAATAATTTTTAAAATGCCTATTGGAATTAACCAACAGGCATTATTAAATAATACTTTAAAGATTTTTTTCTTCTTAAAATAAATTAAAATTAAATTTTGTTCTGGTCGTACTTCCATTATTTAACCTGAATTTTAAAGAAACTTCATGAAGATTGTACTTTTCAAAACCATTACCAATATTTCCAATACTATAATTCACTCTAAGCTTTTTAAAATCATAACCAACGTTAGCATTTAACCTACCATTATTATAACCTAGACCAAAATTAAACTTTTTATAACGCATAGCTACATTAGTTTTAAAACCTAAAGATCCATAATTACTAATTAAGTCAAAAGAAGGTGTCATACTAAAGTTAGTATTAAAATTAAATTCTCTACCCACTCCTACGCTAAAAGACTGATCTTTAGAAAGTAAGTTATCTGCATTAATTGATGTAAAAAATCTATTTGAGTACACTATTCCCCCTACACTTAAATCAGTATCAACATAAGATTCCAACTGCTCACCATACTTATAAACACCTGCAGAAAATTCTAAAGATGAACCTATTGAATAATTCCATTTATCATTTATCTTATTTTGGAAGGCATAACTCAATCTACCTTCTGTAAAATTATAATTATTTCTATTACCCGTATTTAAATAAAAGCCAACACCACCATGTAATTTTTTTGAATATTGACTAAAATCACCATAGAGAGAGTTATAACTGTTTTGAGAGAAATAACTATTTAAGTGAGTAAATCTTAAGTTAATCTCCGTATCATTCTGTAAACCTGTTAAAGCAGGATTGTACTTAAGTGGTGAACTAAATTTAAGATTAGTATAATCTTGACCTTGTGCAGTGTTTGTGATCAATATTGCACCAGCAATAATAACTTTTATTTTACTTCTCATATCAATTAATTTTGTGTGGTGCAATAGTATTGGTTATTCATAATACCCCATATTAACAGAAGTTAAAGAGATTTAACTAATGTTAAAAAGCACATTTCAAATGATTAATTTAGACTGAAACCTATCCAATAGGTAGAACACCTACTTATGTTTAATCAAAAATTTAGAATTCTTAACTCACCTTTTTGAATAGTGTATATACATACGCTCTAGCATCACCAGAGGGCATAATATAGGTGTGATTAAATGTATTTTGTAATTCAAAGTCAACACCTAATTTTTCGGCTAATAACTTAGCATCATATTGTTTTATCGGTAAGCCACTACATTTTGTAGCCCCCTCAAAATTAAACATAGCCAGAATTGCATAACCGTTTAGTTTAACCTTTGATTTTAATAATTCAAAGTATGTATCTTGATCTTTTTCTTCAATAAAAAAATGCAGCACTGCTCTGTCGTGCCATAGGTCCACTGCTTCCATTTTTTTTAACACTGTTGGGTTAGTTAAATCATCTGATATTGTTTTAACATTTTTATTAGAAGAAATTCTATCTGTTAATACCCTCAAGGCTTTTTCACTAATATCAGTCGCAATTATGTTAGTATATTTTAAATCTATTAATTTATCCACTAAGGTGGTTGCTCCTGCCCCTACATTTAGAAGTACAGCATCTGAATTCAACTCACATAATTCAATTAAATTTAAAGATGGTTTAGGGTTCTCTTCAAACCAACCTAACTCGGTATGATCGTATTTAGAATACACCGTTTCCCAATGATTTTTATCATTTATCTTATCAGTTTTTGGTGTACTATCACAATTTGAAGCGTTATTTACTATATTAGATGTATTCATAGTGTAAAAGTAATCATTTATTCAATTTGAATTGTGAGATTTATTACTAAACCAATTTTAAGACTTGATCTTTTATTAACTTCATTTGTTCTAGAAAAACACAATTTACTTTAATTCTAATTTGTCAATTATATTTCCAATTGTAAACGTCTTCATTTCAATTTCTAATGTCTCAAAATCTGGTTTGCACACTCTCTTAATTATTTCACCGTCTTTAAGTAAAAATATTTCATCACATGTTTCTGCTAAAGTTGAAAAAATGTGAGAAGATATGATAATTGTTTTTCCTAATTTTTTTAATTCACATAGTACTTCTGCAATAATTATATTACTCTGGATATCAACTCCATTAAATGGCTCATCAAGAATAAAAATTTTATTCTCCTGAAGTAAAATAGCCGTTAAAGCCAATTTTTTCTTCATACCTGTTGAATAAGTAGATGCATATTGATTTAAAGGCAAGTTAAATATGTTTTTAGCTTCAATAGCAGTTACTTTTATACCTCTAGCGTTTAAAAGTAATTGAATATATTCTTGTCCTGTCATTCTTTTAAAGAAAAAGGGATCAGTAAATAATAGTCCTAAATAATTTTTTAAAGGCTTTATTTCTGAATTTATTGAACCTTCATAGCTTTCTAAACCTGCAATACATCTGAATAGTGTAGTTTTTCCAGCACCATTTTCACCTACTACTCCATACACCTTACCTTGCTCGAAAGTAAGACTCATATTTTTTAACACCAGCTTGTTACCATAGTGCTTTGTTAGATTTTCAATTTTAATCATGCTTTAGAATAGTTGATAATTTTACAAGTGATTGCGAATAAAATATGGGAGCAATACCTAAGATTAAAGGCGGAAATAAAATAGCTGTAATGAGTAATATACCCTGAACTAGATTAATTTCATTTGGATAAGCTGAATATTTAGCTAATATAGCAGTCATAAGATAACAATAACTTAAAACCAAGGCAATTATTAATACCAACAGTTCACTTGGAAAAAATAGAACCAACGCGATAAAAGTTGGTAGTATTAAAAAGCTAAAATACAGCAAAGCAGTTTTAATTTTTTGAATTAAGAATAGTTTTGGCGATTGGTTAAATATCCAAATAAAATAATCATTCTCAGGTTTAAAGTAAAATGATAAAGCCACAAAACCTACGGCTAACATTGAAAATACACCCAGATTAAAATTACCCACATGAATAGATTGATAGGTCAATATATAAAGAAGAGGTAGTAGATAAACCGTTTTTCTAAAGCCTATAGAAAACTCAAAAGGGCGTTTACTAAATGGAGTAGAAATTGTAAATTTATTAATTGGGTTCAACTTTACAACCGATAATAAACTAGCCCCAATTATGACTAGAATTGCTACTAAATAGGACTGCATAACTAGCAAAAACAAAACAAAAGGTATGGCCAACAGACCGTTTTCAATAGCTCTGAGTCTTTGATAAGTTTTAGCCAAAAAAATGGTCCTTAAAAAATCGTTTCGACTCTTATTACTCAATTTAAAAATCATACTTAGCCCAATCACACCATAGATATAGGGTGCAAATTCGGTATACCTAAATACTAAAAATGAGAATCCAAAAAAGCTCAGAAACAATACACCATAACCAAAAAACAAAGAAACTCCCGCCTCTATCATTTTTCTGTTTAGCATTATAAACTGAAGATTGAAATACGCTTTCATTCTATATTTTTTTCAGTATCAAAATATTAGTATTAATAACTCAAATATAAACATTCCTAACCTATACCCTTAAAATTAAGGCCATTTAATTTCAATACTTCAACAGTTAAATCTATTGGTAAATTAGTTAATTTTACCTAAACCTTCAATCCTTAATTAAGTTAGTAAAATCACCTTCACTTTAACAGTGCATAACTATGACTACTTCAATAACTCAGGAAATTTTAAAATTGCATTTTTATATCTTGGAACAGATACCCCTCTGACATATCCTTCATTTGGATGTAATCGTACATAGTCTTGATGGTAATCTTCCCCCATATAAAACGTTTCAAACGGCACAACTTCTACTGCAATTTTATTTGTGTATTTTCCAGACGTTTCTAATTCTGTTATGTAATTTTCAATTTGAACTTTTTCCTTTTCTGACTTATAAAATACGATTGATCGGTATTGTTTTCCTTTGTCATTTCCTTGTCCATTCACTTGTGTAATGTCACCAGAATTGAAATACACTTTTAAAAGGTCTTCATATGAAATAATACTCGGATCATAAGTTACCCTTACTGCTTCAGCATGATTAGTACTTCCATTTCCAACACGCGAATACGTTGGATTTTTTGACGTTCCGCCAGAATATCCTGACACGACTTCACCTACTCCTTTTACGGCCTCAAAAATTTCTTCTACACACCAAAAACATCCTTGTGCAAAAACGGAAGTTGTTGGTTCTGTATTACTCACAAAACTTAAAGATTCGCCATTAATACAATAACGCAATCCTGTTGGTTTTGGTCCATCATTAAACACATGACCTAAATGTCCATCACATCTCCCACAAACCACTTCATCTCTTGACATGCCGTGAGAATTATCTGCACCAACAGTAATACTTTTTGAAAAGTACGGGTTAAAAAAACTAGGCCAACCCGTTCCTGAATTGAATTTAGTTGTTGAAGCAAACAATGGATTTTCACAAGCAGAGCATACATAAACACCTGTTTGTTTGTTTTTATTATAAGCGTGTGTAAATGGAGATTCAGTTCCTTTTTCACGTAAAATTCGAAATTGTTCAGATGTCATTTGACTTTTCCAATCTAGATTAGATTTTTCAACCTTTTTAGTCCAAAGTGTATCCACATCAGCATTTATAATAGTCGCAATTGCTTCTGTCATTGCATGAAACCCTCCGGTTTTCTCCACATTTTTAGCACTGCTTGAACAGCTAGATAAAAGACTTACAATGGTCAATGCGTTTATCAATAGTATTTTAAATTTAATCATAATATTTATAGTTTTAATTAGTACCTCAGCTACTTAATGAATTAACAAGCAAAACATCCTTAATTTTTAGCCATATACTAGCAAATATAACCTCTATAGTTTGGCTCAAAATAAAACTTTTGTTAAAAGTAAACAAAGTGTCGTTATAACGACCATATCTTTTAAACCATACTAAACACTAGTTTATCGACATTTCATTACAACTTACAAATTACCTATCCTCCCTCATTTTATAAAATATAGATTCAGAAAAAAAGAGTCATTCGTTACCATAGAGACGAACCAAATTAATCTTCTATATTCAAAATGACAACCTCTAAGTCACAGTTAGGAAATCTCAAAAAAAAAGCCCGCCATTTAAGTATAAATGGAAGGCTTAATTAGTTTAAGAAAACAGTTTCTAATACAAGGTTAACTTACCATTTTTTTTACTGAATATATAAGATACTAACACCAATATAATAGCAACTACCGCTGCTTGGTACTCGCCATCATTTGCGCTAACATGTGCTGATGTTGCAAGAACAAAATTAAAAAAGAACCCTGCATAAGCCCATTCTGTTAGCGTTGCATGTTTTTTTGTCCATATGGCTACTAACCCCAATAATTTAGCCGTAGCTAATGGGTAAATGATGTAGGTTGGAAAACCTAAATTTGTAAACGTTGCCGCCACCATTTCATTATTAAAAAAGTACATTCCTGCCGACATTAGCATTAACGCTGTTAATAATCCAGTTGACACTAGATATATTATTTTATTCCTTTTGGTATTCATAATTTTGGGTTTTACTATTAATTAAAAGGTCATCCTTATTCATCCTTATTTTAATTTTTAAAAGGTGTTTGTCAGGATAAGTACCTAGGTAAATATAGTATTAATTTAATTAATAGCTATCATAAAAATGATAGTACCACCTTAAATACCTCCGAAAACTAGTTTAATCCAGTGCTTTTAATAAAGTGTTAGCAGCTAACTTTCCTAGTTCATTAGACGCCAACGGACTTGCACCCGTAATTAATTTTCGATCCAAACAAACCGTTTTATCTGATTTTGTATTCACTAAAGTAACACCAAGTTCTTTTAGACGTATACTTAACCCCCAAGGCATTTGTCCTGGTAAATACCCAATCATGGGCGTTTTTTTATCTATCACATCCGGAAACACAGCCATTTTGTACCCTTTATAAATAAAGTTTTGATTATCAAGGGTAGTTGACAAAAATGATCCTGGTCCATGACAAAGGCTTACCGTAAATAATTCATTTTCATGTGCCCAATTTAAGATTTTACCTACATTTCTATTTTCAGGTATTCCTAACATAGCCCCATGACCACCAGGTACAAATACAGCCCCATAAGCATCCGTTTTATCAAATGAATTCTCTATGAACTTTTCTAATTTAATTGGTTTTTCAAAACTAGATTTATAGTCCTCATAAATTGCTTTTACGTGTTCATCATCATTTGGAAATGCCCACATTTCAAATACAACTGGTTTTCCTGTTGGCGTAGCAATTTCAAATTCAAAACCAGCATTTTTTAAATGAAGCATTGGTAAAAGCGCTTCTACAGGATGATTACCAGTAGAAAACAATTTTCCATTCTTCATTTTCATGTTTTTCTGTTCCGTGAAAATTACTAAAATTTTTGATTTTTTCCCTTTATACTTAGTGTATGATATATTTTCAAAATCAGTTTTCTTTACAGTACCAAGCTTTATCGCTAATTTTGATGGACTATAAGACCCGTCAGATTCTAATTTTGGAGCAATTCCTAATATTTTTTTTAACATAATAAATTCCTTTAGCTTAGTATTACTTTATGAATTATCTCTTAATCCATTTTAATTATAATTTTACCTTTTGCTCTACCAGATGCAAGGTGCGTGTAAGCGTCAATACTTTTAGAAAATGGATAAATTGTATCTATGATTGGTTTGATTTTTTCATCTTCAATCATTGTTTTAATTATATTTAAATGTACGCCATTAGGGTGCATAAATATAAATTTATAAGACGCTTCTGTTTTCTTAACCAACTTAGCTAATTCTACTGGCAATTTATAATCAGCCATACCAAATAGTTTTGCAGTGTCCTCATCTAATGGCCCAACAACACTCACTACTTTTCCTCCTTTTTTAACTATATCAAAAGATTCGGCCGTATAGTTATTCCCTAATGTGTCAAATACAATATCTACATCTTTCACTATTGTTTTATAATCTTCTGTTTTATAATCAATCACTCTATCTGCACCAAGTGCTTTCACCCATTCTACATTAGTTGTACTCGTAGTTGTATATACAAATGCCCCTTTTGCTTTGGCATATTGAATGGCGAAACTACCTACCCCTCCAGACCCAGCGTGAATAAGAACTCTGTCATTTGCTTTGATACCAGCATACTCTAAAGATTGCAATGCTGTTAGTCCCGCTAAAGGTAAACCCGCTGCTGCTTCAAAAGAAATATTTCCTGGTTTTTTTGATACTGCTTTAGTAGTTACAGCAACAAACTCAGCTACTGTTCCCATTTGCTCTTGTGGGACTCTTGAATACACTAAGTCTCCAATTTCAAAATCAGTTACTTCATCTCCCTTTTCAACAACAACTCCACTCACATCATAAGCAACAGTACTTGGTAATGGAATCGGTAATAAACCTTGTAAATTCCCGAGTACAATACTTTTATCTATTGGGTTAATAGCTGAAGCCTTAACCTCTATTAGTACATCAGTTGATGTAATGGCTGGTTTGTCTACTTCATTAAATACTAAACTATCATTAATCTCACCGTATTTTATCAATTGTAATGCTTTCATTTTTTTGTGTTTTTTATTAATACTTTTAATTTGACACAAAGGTAAAGCAAGGGCTTTGAAAAAAAATTGATCTATGGTAAGAAAACTACTTCTTTGCTTTTTCGACTCTAATTCGACTCAAGCTCTCTTGAGTTACTCCTAGAAAAGAAGCGATATGATAATTTCTAGTATACTGCTCAATATCAGGATATTTTTCTAAAAACAAATCGTACCGCTCGGCAGCAGTTAGTTGAAGTTGGTTTAAAATTCGTTTATGTAGACTCACCATATGACGCTCTAATATATACCGTTGAAAAGATTCAAATTCAGGAAATAATGTAAACATATTATCCAATTCTTTAGTATTGAATTCAATTGCGCCAGACTCTTTAAGACACTCAATCGTTAAGGTGGCTAATTCATTATCATGAATAGCTATATAATCGCTAATCCACCAATCTTTAATAGCAAACTGTAAGGTGTGTTCTTTACCATTTTTATCCACACAATATGATCGTAAACAACCTTCTGTAACAAAATATACCTTATCCACTCTTTGTCCTTGCCTGATTAATACATCTCCTTTTGAAAACTTTTTAACTTTAGAGATAGAAAATAAATAATCCTCTGCCGCTTGGCTAAAATCTCTCGTGTTTTTAATTTTTTTAATTAATTCTTTCAAAATTTTGATTTGATATTAGTGACGTACAAAAGTAATAACAAAATACCTTTGATTAGGCTGAATATGACTTCAGTAAAAATTTAATGAGGATAATCTATTTACTTACGTGTTTATGTTTTCAATGTTAAAATCTACTGCTTTAGTTATCCAATATTCCAAATCTCTATCCAAATCATAACCTTCTGGAATAATAAAAATATATCCTTTCATAGCTCTACCTGTAAAATCCATTGGCAAACAAACCTCTTTTATAATCTCAGTTTTATAAACCTCTGCTCCAACTTTAGCCATTAGCAAATCAAGTCCACTCTTTTTATCTAAATGAATACCACAACACATTTTATTATTCACCATAAAAATTAAGCCACCCATCATTTTTTTTGAATAAAAATCAATTTTTTTTCGTTTCAAAATGTCGGTTATTCGTTCTCCTAAATACTCATCAAATGCCATACTTTAACTTATTTTGAATTGACTATTTTAATATTCAATCGTCAGATTTATTAGACAATACTTTATACCATAATACCTATATTAGTTTAATTTTTAACTAGGATAAACAAATTTAATGAAGTCGCAATTAATAACCACAAAAAATAAGGAATAATTAACATTGATTTCAGAATTGCTACTGGATAATAATAATATATAAGAATGAACCCTATTAAACTAGTTAATAAAGTAATGACAATTAATCCTAGAATCGCATTTTGGTAATAAAAAAAGACTGGATTCCAAATGATATTTAACACCAACTGTAACACATACACTGAACCAAGTAAATTCTTATTATCCACAGTAGACCATAATTTTGCCATATAAAAAGCAAAACAAATCATAATGATAGACCATGCTCCAAACGTCCATCCAGGTGGCGTCCATGGTGCTTTACATAGCGTAGTATACCATTATGAAGAGACTCCTTTACTTGTAAACACCCCACCTAAACCTAAAGCAGCGAAGTTTAATATTAGAAAAATAACAGCTCTTAGTATCATATTACCTGATGTTACTATTTTTTCTTACCTATCATTAAAATGGAATCTCCTGATTCAAACTCCCCATAGCTTTCAAGAACTAAAATGTCAAAAAAGTCTTCAAAGTACGATCGTAATACTTCTTCCGAATGGTAATTTACAAAAAGACCTTTAAAAACTTCTGAACCTTCTCCTTTCCAAAAAGAGTGGCAGACAATTCCAGCTGGATTTAATACCGCTACCTGTCGTTTAATTGATTCTTTTAGTTCATGGTCTTTTAAATGGTGTAATACTTTATTTGAATATATTCCATTAAAGGTTTCATCCGTTTGTAATGTGACGGCATCTAATTCTAAAAACTTTCCTAAAGGATGACTTGAAACAAGGTGACTCAGAAACACTTTAGAACTATCAGAACCAGTAACTTCATATGTTCTCTTCAATAATTCCCAATCCGTTCCAGGACCTGTACCAATTTCAAGTAGTTTTGAATTGGATGGTAAAACCGTTTTTAGCTCATTTATTAATTCTCCTCCATTTACACCTTTTGCTAGTTTGATATACTCCGCAACGGATGCTTTTGTGTTATAATAATTTTCTGCCATTTAATTATCTATTTATTTTTAAATTTAAGTATAAAAATTGGTTTATAGAGCTTATATTTAAAAGATAATTATAGTGTTCGTTTGACTACACTAACTTCCTAATTTTAATTCTTTCAGTCTATGTTAAAAATTCTTTCAGACTGTTTTATGGTCATTTTTTTTGGTGTATGTCCTAAAACAAAATTTCTCAATTTAATTAGTAAATTATTTTCAAGATGAGCAAGTTTACCAACATTCCAACTTGTATTAACTACATAAACAGCCTTTTTACGCCTTATGGCTTGAAAAGCTTTAAACGCCTTTTCTGGAGTGTTATGTTTAGCTAAACAATTAGCTAATACCATAGCACTTTCAATTGCTTGACAGGCCCCTTGTCCTAAATTAGGTGTAGTAGCATGTGCCGAATCTCCAACTAAACAAATAGAGTTTTTATACCAAGTAGTTAATGGTTTTAAATCTAACATTTCATTTGTCAATATACTTTCTTGAGCTGTAGAATTGATAATTTCACTAACTATTGGGTGAAAATTTGAATAAAAATCTCCTAAATCAACAGCTCGAAACTCTTCTTTATAGTCTACATTATAATTAGCTAGTGCATACCAATAATATTGATTTTCACCTATTGCTACAAATCCAAATCGCTTACCTTTCCCCCACCCTTCATTCAATTCAGTTTGGTACTTACTGGCTAACTCTATAGTTGTAATACCTCTCCAACACACTTGTTTCGCATTTCGTAATGAGGTCTCTTTAAATATTGACTTTCTAATAACAGAATGTATTCCGTCTGAACCGATTAATACATTTGCTTTGTGAGCGGTTCCATCTTCAAAAGTTAATTCAATTCCTTTATCTGATTCTATTACTGTCTTTACTTTTTTATTCAAATGTAATGGAACATCAGATAATTCATTTAAAAGTATTTCATGCAATGTTGCTCTATGGATCGCTACCGACTTTACATTATATTTTTCTTCAAAATATTTTATATCGATTACCGATAAAGGATTCAAATCAACATCTGTAATCAACATTGAATCCGTCAAACTTCCAGCTTCAAGAATAGTATCGTACAGTCCTAATTGTTTGTAAACTTGCATTGCATTTATAGCTAAGTTTATGCCTGATCCAGCTTTTTTGAATTGTGGAGCGGCCTCAAATAATTCAATTTCAAACCCTTTTTGTTTTAAAGCTATTGCTGTTGTTAACCCTCCAATTCCTGCTCCTATCATAGTGATTTTCATGATTTTCTATTTTTAGTGATTAACGCAATTGAAAAACCGAATAAAGCAATACTAGTGAACACTACAGGGACTATAAAGAAATAATTTACTGATAAGATGACACTTACTAACGAAATGAAAACGTTTAAAATTAAAATAGTAACAGGTAAACGATCATCTTTATTAGTATTTAGAATCAATAAATTCAATGCGCCATACCCAAATAGTAATAACCCCATCATCAGGCTAAACCCCTGATAGAATGAAAAAACATTAGCCTCTGCACCTAATAATTGGAACGTGAACATTTCCATTTGACGCACTATCTCATCTTGCTCAACTGTATTAGTAGATGTTAAATAAGTTATGGTATGCCCTATACCAATTAATAAAAGGGACCAACTTGCAATTTTGTTACTCACTACTGTAATTTTCATATGTTGTAATTTTTATGATTAATTTGTTTTAGGTCAAAGGTACTAAAATAATTTAAATTAGGTCAAATCTACTAAATTGTTTATATTTGAGCAATGAAAAATACGAAAGCGCATATTTTAGATACAGCCTTAACCTTGTTTAATACCCAAGGCTTATCCAAGGTGACTTTAAGAACAATTGCCAATGAAATGGGAATTAGCCAAGGTAATCTATGTTATCACTTCAAAAAGCGAGAAACTATTATTGAATCTTTATATTTCAAATTAGTCAGTAGAATAGATGAAAGCATGTCTAAAAATGAAGTAAGAACTATAGGCTTGGCCTCTTTATTTAGTACTTCAACTGTAATAATGGAAAGCTTTTACGACTACCGTTTCATTATGCTTGACTTTGTTCAATTAATGCGCGAGAACGCCACAATTAAAACACACTATTTACAATTATCCAAACTAAGAGAGGAACAATTTCTTATGTTATTTAGTGTCTTAGTCAATACTAAAATTTTACAAAAAGAAGAGTTACCAAATGACTATTTATTCCTTTACAAGCGTATTCAAATATTAGGCGATTTTTGGATCTCTTCAGCAGAAACAACCTCATCAAAATTGAGCAAAAAAATGATTCAGGACTATTCAACACTTATAAATCGTAGTATTTATCCTTATTTAACTGAGGTCGGGAAGAAAGAATTTTTAAAATTGATAACTAAATAGTTGTCCATCCCCATTCACAAAACATAATTTGATTTTATGACCTTACTCCTCTAAAATAAAACTAATGGTTATCATTAACAATCAATTTATACGCCATTTATTCCTCCTTACATTCACAACTTTTATTGTAATTATAAAACCGATCCAAAATAGACTTTGGCAACTGAATTCCATTACTTTTTAAAGCTGCATCAAATTTAGATGTATTCAATTTAGATGAATAATTGATAAAATAATTAGTAATAGACCCACTCTCTTTTCGTTTAAGGTCATACATTTCACTTCCATTTTTACAGTTAAAATCAAAATCGTTAATTTTAATTTTTCTTAATGATCTGTCTGATGACGTTTTAAAATGAATTTCCATATTTTTAATGTCGTAAACAATTGACCAAGATCCATCTAACGCGACTTTATCCAGTATTTTAAAGGAATACTCAATAGCAGATGTATCCGAAACTCCTTTATATTGCTCTATCATTTTAGACGCAGTTCTGAATCTACAGCTTGTATTTCTTTCATTCTTTCTAAGTGATGTTGCGTAGCGGTCGTTTTCTAACACAGCTATAGGCAAATCATCACCTTTATATACATGCATTCCTTTTTTATCAAATTCAATAACAGCAACATTCCCTAACTTATCGCATATTAGAAAATGTAGGTTTTGATTAATCTTACTAATTCTAATAGTTTTATCACTTTCAATAACTTCATCAATGGTTTTCGCATTATCCAATTGATATTGTATCCATTGCAGTTCATTAACTGCAGTTCTAGAATCAAAATTTGGGTAATTTCCAGTAACAAGCATTATTTCTATCACTAATCCTTTCTCATTCATTCCTCCAAAAGGCATTTCTTTTCCAAATTGATTAAAGGTCACACTTCCATATTTTGAAGTCCATTTAGTTGCCACCTCCGGAGGAAAAATCAAAGCTGTTTTTTGAATATTTCTTTTGTTGACGACAACAACTCCATCATCAGAAACCCAATCCAAATTTCTACCAAAAACTAACGTATTTTCATTTTTAAGAACAAATGTAGTACAGCCCAATCCTATAATAGTGTTTAATGTTAAGAAGTAAATTGTAAATAATATTTTCATAGTTTATAATTAAGAACAAAAGTTGTTTATCTAAATACTAAACTAATACCCAACCCTTTTACTTTACAAACATACACTTTTATACTAAAAAGAGAACATACTAATTCATAACAAAAGTTAATCTAATTTCTGTTCTTTTTATAAAAATAAATTTAGAAAAATTTATTGAATCTTTTTTATTAATGAAAATTCTGACTCTGTTAATTTTCTATGAAATTCCCAATCCAATTCACCATAAATTTCAATATAACCAAAGGTCTCACCTAAAACATATCGATAGGTTCCTTTAGGTTTCAAATCATCCTCAACAAAGATCTTAAATTGATGCTTTTTGAGTTCTTGTTCCGTCATTTTAGAATCTAACACTAAAATTGTTTTTTTTGGGCTTTTAATTCTTTTGCCGTTAAGGAAAATGGAAGGTATTTCAATATAGATTTTCCCACGTTGAATTGGGCGTAAACGATATGTCCACGTTTTACTATAATTTTCCTCACCATTTACAACAGACATAGATGAACTTTCAGCCACACCTCCTATCAATTTTAAATTTTTAAAAATTGGCTTTTTAATTGAGTCTGCTTTGAAGTCTATTTTATATGTGATGACAATCTCCTCATCAAATTTATAGATTTCTTTTTCTACTTCAATCGAAACATCTTGAGCAAATAAAATGCTAATAGATAGTATTTGTAAAAGTATTACACATGTAATTCTGATCATATTTCTAGTATTTAGGTAATAAAAAAAATAACCTTGCCCTTAGGTCAACTATACAGATATTAAATTAATGTAATTTTTTTGAAAATAAATACCCAAAAAATGAATAGACAATAAAATGTAAAACGCTAATAAAAAGAGAACATTCGATAATAAAATAGGTGTACACGAAAGTGGTTATCACGATTCCTGAATATAATAATACTTTATAAATTTTTACATTTTTATAAATTTCATTATAGATAAATTCTGGTAAAATAACAGGTAAGCCAGCAACAGCGATCGGAATAAAAAAGTATGAACTACTAATTAATGGCCAAATTATCATTAAAAAAATAGCATAACCAATCAATATTCCCGCATGTTGAAGGCTATTAAACTCTTTACCAAAAATTTCAACTTTGTAATCGTCTTCTATCTTAAAACTCATCTTATTTACTCTATATTTAGTGAAAAACTAAATTAATTAAAAATTTAAAATTCTATATTCTAATTATGAGATTATTTCAAAGCAAATCAAATTCAGTTTGTAAATTTTGTTTGGCTTGTGTTTCGTATTTAGAATAAAAATACTCCGTTTTATATATTCTATCCATTTCGAGAAAGTGCCTCAACACTTTTTTCCTTCCCGGATTATATAATAAATTAGGGTAAATTGAGTACTCTTTTCTTACGTTTTTATAGTACAAAGTATAACGTTTTATATTCTGTCCAATTACTGATAAATCTGCATCAATAAAGTAATTAGTATCTGGCTTTGAATTAGTAAGATGCGCTTTTGTAGCCAAAATTTGCGCTACGCAGTTTTCAATAATTTGGAGTGGCACATTGACTTGTATCATTCTTTGTTCTGCCATCTTTGCGCTCTCCTCTTCATTATCTGATTTAGTAGCCAAATAAATAATATCATGGTAAAATAACGTAAACAAAATCGTATCCCAGCTTTCAATTTTGTCTTTTATCTCCAACAATTGATTCAGTAAATTATCAAGATGTGACAACGTATGATAATGTCTCTTTTTCTTAGTATAATGCAGCTCAATTTCCTTCCAAAACTTATTTATTAAGACTTTGTCTTTAGTATAATTATTGAGGAGTGTAATGAAGGTTTTTTTTAACATATTCTCATTATTTAATAAATCATTCTACTATTAAATATCAACTTCATCATTTACGCCTTCAACATTCTTATCAAATTGTTTTGAAAGTCTAACATAACCATAAGAAGCACCTAATAATATCAACCCTAAAATAATTAAAACAATAATTTTCTGTATTAAGTTAAAATCACTGATGTCGTGAAAAATCACTTTAATTAATGCCAAAACAAAAAGTGTTATTGATATTTTATTTAAGATTTTAATTTGATTTTTCATGGCCACAAAAAGTAATACTATCGCGTGAAGAGTTAATAATATAGACGTTATTGGACCATCAATTCTAATATCTAAAATGTATAAAATAAATAAGTAGGTTATCACATATTGAACTTGATTTAATACCATTAAGCTCCTCCAATTACCACTCGCGGTATTAGCAAACCAATTTTTATTGTTTCGTAAAATAATTGAAAAAATAATTAAGTTAGCACTAGAAATTAATAGAGATGGTACAGATTGAGTGGCCACTAATGTTGCCAAACTAAATAGATTTAATATACTAGCTATTGTGAAAGCCATATTCTTATTTTCAAAGATGGGTCCAATCTCATGGTAAAAATAAACCATAACAAACAATACTAATGCACCAACACTTAATGCACCAGAACTATTCTCATATGGAAATGAAAATATAAAACTGCCTATTAATATTGAGAATACAAATGGTAAAAATTGAATATAAGATTTAAATAATGATTCTTTTAATTTAGCATAATTCAGTGATTTTTCAAGAAAAACAATAAGTATTACAAATACGATTCCTGACAGGATACCAATAAGATCTTTTTCTAAAAAGCAAATTAAAAAACTAGCTAGAGAGAGCATATAGAATTCTATTTTTAATGCCTTATATTTAAGTTTAATGAACAAGAAGTAGGTACATAATGACCCTATCCACAACCCTACTTCTATAAAATCGAAATAATGTTTTCTTATTAAGTTGATAAATAGAAGAGGAATTAGTGCAAAGAAAACCACTCTTAAACTTTTAGAAATAGCAAATCTACTTTCATGTTCCATTCTAATTTTTTGATAGAAAAACTTAAGTCCCCATAATACTGCCATTAGTTCTACTAGAATTAGTTGAGCATACCATTTTTGATCAGAAAAATGAATAGATTCCGTTTTTACAATAGACAGAAATAGGCCCAGAAAAAATAAAAACAGATGAGAAAGACCAAGGATATCAGTCCATTTGGTTTCGAAACGCTTCTTCCAATAAATAAAACCAAATAAAGGAATAATAGATAGATTAAATATCCAATCCCCTACTAAGTGGTAGCCAACCATAAAATAAACAGTAGCTAACCAAACTGGTACAATCTCCTGAATAAAGTTATTAAGCGCTATTTCAAAATCAACAAATTGTGTTTTATATTTTCGCCCAACTAACCATATCGCCATAAAGATAATACCTAACGCAAAATAATTAACTAAACCAATATGCCATAGTACTTCTCCCCATAGGCTGACAATCATTAAACTACTCATAGCTAATTTTGAACATGATATAACAAGTAGTAAATACCCTTCTTTTCTTACTAAAGGGAATGAAAATTGGAAACCAAGTCCGATTAACAAAACAGCTTCAATTGACCAAAATAATCCCATTAAATCTTGATCAAAAACAGATGGTATAGTGAAAGCAATAAGCATACTCGTAATTGAGAATAAAACAATTTTAATGCTTTTATTCAGGGCCTTCCACTGTAATGCCAAAATGATTAAAAAGATAAGCGAATTTACACTATATAACACCCCTAATAAAATTAGATTGTCATCATATAAGGTATACAAATTATATAGGAAAAAACTTAAATTACCCGAAAGTATAATGATGTCTACTTTTTCTAAATTGGTTTTCAATTTTAATCCATCAAATAAAGATAGAAAGAAAAATGTATACGCAAAGAGATGAAAATAAAGGGCATAAGTTGTTATACTGGGATTATGGTTAAACACCATATATTCTATTGTTCCAAATGACACTACAAAAATGATGTAGTTAAGTGATTTCCAATTAATTTTCTTAGCCACGTATGACGTACCAACAGCAAGGAACCAAAGGTATAGAAAGTATAGGTTTCCATCTGTAAATTCACCTAAATAAAACGGTGTAAACGCACCGCCAATTAATGAGATGACAGAAATTATTTTAGCTTCATATTTCAATGAAAAGTAAATAGAAACGATTGTGTTCAAAAAGATTAAAATAAATCCAAAAATAGCAGATGATAGTATAGGAAAGTTCCCCAGATCTGTTAGAAAATAGATCATGAGGTAGTTGAGAATAATACCTAAACTAATCAAAGAAGCGGCATATTCTTTAAATGCACCATCCTTTTTTGATAATCGACTTCCAACTATAATGGATGCAATAGCGAAAGCAAATCCAGAACCAATTTTAACTACACCTTGATAAATACCTAATTTACTAAATGATAATTGCATTAAGAAACCAGCACCAAATAAAATAGCAATAATACCTGCTATAGTCATAAAAAATATTGGTAACTTTCTTTCTGTTTTATATTTTGTGTACACCGAAATTAATAATTCAAGCCCAGCATTTAATGGGCTAATCAATTCTTTAATTCTAAGTTCTAATTTTGAAGGTACTTTTGGTGTTCTGACAACTGGAGTTTCAAACTGTCTTTCAATTGGTGTTATAACCGGCTTTTCTTTTTCTACGCTTTGAATCGATATTATACTTTCACTTTTTATTTCTGGGGTTATCTTAAAAACTTCAACTGGTTTTTCTTCAATTGATTTAAGTATCCCTTGTTCTCTTATTTTTAGCTCGGATATGGTTTTTCGTATTACTTTAAATTCTTGTTGATATTTAGCATCTATTGAATTAAGGCGCTGATATAATTTGTTAATTACATCTTGTGTTTCACCTAAATATTTAGAACAATTATGACATTTCACAGCCTTACTATTATTCTCAAAACCGCACTTTTCACAAAATACACTCATAATTTAAGTTTGTTTTATTATGTTCAAATCAATGGTGATAGAATATTATTTGTCCTAAGGTACAAAAATATGGTTTCAAAAGACAGGGTATTTAATCTAGTCTTTTTTGAGAGTAACACCCAAAATATTTATCCACCCATTATACTGGGTACTATTTTCATAATTCTTTAAACTCCTTATTACTATTCATTACGATTACTTAGCTTCTTCATTATAATCATTTCAATTTCACTATAAGTATCATGATATTTTTCAGATAAAATGACAATACTATAACCTTCTACATCTAGAAAATATTTATTTTTTAATTCGGAGCTATTAAACTCAACATAGGTAACCACCTGGTTAGTTTTTACTTTTAAAGTATAGACTACATCAGAAAAATAATTACTATTACCATCCGAATCTGGTAAATCATACCCCCACTCATGAATAACATCCGTAATTTCGATTTCAATAGAATCTAATTCGCAATGGAGTACTGCCACATTGTGACTTGACATAACAAATATTTCACCTAGTTGTGCAGGTTCAATTACTAGATAAGTAGAGTCGTTTTCAATCAAAAATGTGAGCAAATATTTCCCATATATTTTAGTATAACAATCTGTTTTCGGACTATCATTATTCACATAAAAATTAACAATAGGTTCATTAATATTAGTTTTGATACTAAGTGAAACATCTCCATTTAAATGCGTTTTAGCTGTTTCATCATAAACAATCAATAATGCATTTATACTCCAATCCTTATATTTAATTTCTTTAGTCTCCCCCTCTATTAAAGCTATTTTCATTCTATTCTCTTGAGCAAACAAACTACCTGACATTCCGATAATAAACGTTAAAATATATCTCATTTTAAATATTCTTTTTAGTGAATAAATTTGCTTTTTTTAGCATCTCATTACTAATTTACATTTTTAATATCCCTATTGGATTTCAAATTCTATTAAATCTTTATAAACTACTTGAGCCCCATTTTCAATCAGTAACTCTTTATTTGTTAAACCAACCCCAATAAATTCTAATTCTAATTCCCTTGCTGTCAATAAATCCCATAGCCCATCTCCAACAGAAATTACACGTTCAAACTTTGGTGTTTTATAATAATCAGAGGCATTTTTAATGACTTTTCCGACAATTCCCTCTCTGTCATAAATGGTGTCAGATGCCACTAATTGCCAATCTTCAAATGATATTCCAACTGAAGTTAACTTATATTCAGCTGCCTTTCTTAAGGAACCAGTTGCAAAACAAAACCCATAATCCTTACTATACTTAAGTTTCTCAATCAAAGTTCTTGCTCCCGCTATTTCATTAATCTGTTGGTGACTTAATTTCTCTGTTAATCCTTTTTCAAATAGATCAAATTCCGTTTTTAAAAATTCTCGATTTACAGTAGACTCAAAAATAGCTTTAGAAATAAAACTATCTGTATGATGCTTGAACGTACCAAAATCAGATTTAATTTCACTCACTCCCATTTCGATTAAAGTCTCCTTGAAAGATTGTATGTGTTGTGTTACACTATCCGTTAGCGTGCCGTCAATATCGAATACTATTAAATTTTTCATTGTACACTATTATTTTTTTGTTTCCTTTATTTTTCACCCTCTTTTTGTTTCCCATAAAACTTAACTAAGCTTTTTCCTAAAATGAAATAAAGTGATAATACAGTCACACCACCAATCAAGTAGTCATTACTAAATAACGCTTTGTAATCATTATTAAGAACAAATAACAATCCTAGAACATTAGCATCTTGTAGTTGTACAATTGACTCCTTATCTAAATCAAAATCAGGAGTCAATGTATCTATTTGTATTTCACTTAAAAATGAGGAATGAGGAACGAATTCACTTCCCCAATTTAAGATTATGTGATTTTTAAACCTAGAACTTCCTGGATTTACTACTATGTGTTTACCTGATACTGTTTCAATACCAATTATTTGTCCCATACTTTATTTTTCACTAAATAAACTACCTAAACATCACATCCACATAAATAGGCAAATGATCTGAATACCCGCCATGGAATTTAAAACCAATATAAGTTCTGTTTAATCTCATTCCTACGTCATCCTTTTCTAATAGCCAATCTGCTTTAAAAATGTGTGTAGTTGGTAAGGATGCATATAAGTTGTTTTTTGTAAACACTAAATTTTGACTTAACACAATTTGGTCTAATACGCCCCAAACGTGTTGATATTTATGCGTTCCACCCGTTTTTGCATATTGCCACATTGAATTTACTAAATCATCTGGCTGTAAATTAACGGTATCTATTTTTGCTTTTAAAATATCTTTCATACTTACATCATCCGGATGGTCATTGAAATCACCCATGGCAATTATATTTGCTTTAGGGTTTTCGACTAATAGAGAATCATAAATTTCCTTTAACGTTTCGGCTGCTTTCTCTCTTTTTGGAGCCGTTACTAATTGTCCACCATAACGAGACGGCCAATGATTTACAAATAAATGAAGCGTATCTTTTTTGTTTACAATTCCTTTAGCGTATAAGATATCACGGGTTGGACGACTATCAGGTCCAAAATTTAACACAAATGGTTTACTTCCAATTAAATTAAAAAATTCTGGACGGTACAATAATGCCACGTCAATCCCCCTTTTATCACCACATTCGTAATGTAGAATTTTGTATTTATAGGCTTTTAATGGTGAATTACTAATCAAATCAATCAAACAGTCTATGTTTTCAATTTCACATAAACCTAAAACAGCTGGTGCTTCCCACTCACCCACAGCAATTGCAGTTTTGGCAATATTTCTTATTTTTTTATCATACCGTTTCCAGCTCCAATATTTATCTCCTTTTGGTGTAAATTCATCATCCCTTTTGATGGAATCATTTGTTGGGAAAAATAAATTCTCTACATTATAAAACATGATTCTAATTCCTTTATTTTCAATTTGAGGATTTTGTCCCCAACTTAATGTAGCACATAGAATTAAACAACTAATTAATAAATGTTTCACTTTTTTAATTTTAATGACAACCACCAAATAGTGGAAAATACTAAAGTAGTTATTATAACACTACCTGAAATTTTTAAGAATAGAAAATTTGAAATAAAATGATCTGGTATTTGACCTTCTACAACTGCGTTTATTGGGGTAATACCAATAGCTAACCACAAACAGATATAAGACATGGTAAAACCTGCGTCTTGAACTATTTTAGCCAACGGATGCTTTCTTAACGCCTCAAAATAGTGCTTTAAAGGTAACTGCAACACATACTTTAACAGTTTCTCTACAACATAGGCTATAAAAATAATCCCCGTCCAAGACAAAATATCTTGACGGGGAATATTTAATTCTGTGCCTATCATTCCTAATCCAAAATACACTAAAGTGAGTGTCAGAATAAGAATAAATGCAGTTTTAATCATTTAATGTTCGTTTACCCCTCAATATCATCACTCATTTTAGTACCGAATGCTGTTCCTGAAATAATTTGTTGTTGGAAATCTTGCATTGCACCGGGCGAATGAGGCATTAACATAGTTGTATTTTTACCATTTGCTCCAATGCTATTTAGGGTATCAAAGTACTGAGTTAATAATACAAATTGCATTACTTCTTCATGTGAAATGTGCTTTAATGATTTTTGGAAATCTTCAACAGACTCTTTAAACCCTCTTACAATTTCTAAACGTTGTTGCGCTATACCTTCACCACTTAATCGTTTAGATTCTGCATCCGCCTCAGCTGCTTTTACCACTCTAATTTTAGCACCTTCAGCTTCTTCCATTGCTGCCTCCTTATCTCTTTTAGCGGCATTAATTCTATTCATTGATTCTTTTACGTGTGCATCAGGATCAATGTCTGTAATTAAAGTTTTTACAATGGCATAACCATAATCATCCATAGACTCTGCTAAATTTTGACGAACCGCTACCGCAATGTCTTCTTTTTTAGCAAATACATCATCTAATTCTAATTTAGGAACTTCTGCTCTTACATCATCAAAAATATAAGATGCAATTTGGTTTCTAGGGTTCTCCAACGCATAATACGCATCCCATAATTTAGAATCCATGATTTGATACTGAACAGACACTCTTAAATGAACAAATACATCATCATGCGTTTTTGTTTCTACATCAACATCTAATTGTTGTACACGCATATTAATTACGCCTACTTTTTGATCAATAAATGGAATAATTAAACTGAAACCTGGAGATGCCATTCTTTGAAACTTACCTAATCTTTGAATTACAAAGCGTGTACGTTCTTTTACTATAATAACTGATTTAAATATTAATACTACTAATATTACAAGTAGTATTAAAAATGGTACTGATTCACCTGGGTTCATATTCGTCTTACCTGTTTTAAAGGATTTTATTTAGTTTATACTGATTTATGATATAAATGTAACAATTTTATTTGGAACTTTCACACTATTCATGATATTTTTTTTAGTAAAATGTAATTTATATTAGTTTTATTGGTTAAAAAAACAAGAATTGCAAACAAATAGCTAAATTTAAATTGTAGGTTGCGATTTGATTTCTTACTTTAGTAAAAAATTTTAATGTGGTATTAAATTATATTTGGATAGGCTTTTTTTTAATTGCACTTGTAGTTGCAATCATAAAAACCTTTAACGGTGACTTAGAAGTATTTTCTAACATTGTTAATAGTACGTTTAACATGGCCGAAACTTCTTTTGAAATTTCTATTGGTTTAACTGGCGTGCTTTGTCTTTGGTTAGGTATCATGAACATTGGTGAAAAAGGAGGTACGATTCAAATTTTATCAAAGTTAGTTGGGCCTTTCTTTTCAAAATTATTTCCTGACGTTCCAGAGGATCATCCAGCTAGAGGCTCTATGTTAATGAATTTTTCGGCCAACATGCTAGGATTAGACAATGCAGCTACGCCAATGGGGTTAAAAGCCATGACTGAATTACAGGAATTAAACCCTAAAAAAGACACAGCTTCTAACGCTCAAATTATGTTTTTGGTGTTGAACACCTCTGGTTTAACATTGATACCAATTACAGTCATGAATTACAGAAATATGTATGGGGCTGTTAATCCATCTGATGTATTTATCCCTATTTTAATTTGTACGTTTTTCGCTTCTTTAGTTGGTTTGATAGTCGTGTCTATTTACCAAAAAATAAATTTATTTAATAAAGTTATACTTGCTTACTTAGGTGGCTTAACTGCTATTATTGTAGGTATGTTATGGTATTTCTCTAGTTTATCAACAGAAGATTTACAGCTACAATCCCAATTGGTGAGTAATATTATTTTGTATGGTATTATTTGTACGTTCATCATTATGGCGTTGGTAAAAAAAGTGAATGTGTACAATGCTTTTATTGAAGGTGCTAAAGGTGGTTTTGAAATTGCTATAAAAATAATTCCATTTCTAGTCGCTATTTTAGTCTCTATTGGTGTATTCAGAGCATCTGGTGCGTTAGACTATGTAGCGGAAGGTATGCATTGGTTTTTTGGCTTATTTTTAAACAATACCGAATTCGTGGAAGCTTTACCTACCGCTTTTATGAAGCCATTAAGTGGAACAGGTGCTAGAGGTATGATGCTAGATGCATTTGAAGCCCATGGTGTAGATAGCTTTATTGCAAGATTATCATCTACTTTTCAAGGTGCTACTGATACCACTTTTTATATTATTGCTGTTTACTTTGGATCTGTAGGGATTAAGAAGACACGTTATGCGATTAAAGCAGGATTAATGGCTGATTTAGCCGGAATAATTGCAGCAGTCATAATTGCCACTCAATTCTTTGGTGGGGAAACTACAACCAACTATACTAAAACTGAAATTGTAACTCAATTTGTCACTGACTGGAACACTAAGCAAACATCTGAGTTTTTAAGTGATGACTTTACCTACTTTGACCAAACCTTTGAAGAACATTCTTTATTAGAATTAACAGCTGAGCATCCTAAATTTAAAGAAACATTTAGTACTGAAAAAGAAATTGATGGTAAAACTGTTATTTTTTACAAAAGTAGCATTGACAATAAAACATTTGCTTTTAAGTTTAATGTGGATAAACAAAAAATACAGTCCATCCAAGTAATGGCTAACTTTGAAAACTAATGGGATTTTTTGATAAAAAAATAACAGAACCAAAAACAGGTTTAACCGAAATTAAACCTCTAGATTACCCCACTAAAGTAATTTTAGTTTGGGGTGAAGCTATTTCAGGTAAGCAAGAGTATTTGGATGTATTATTAAAAAGTGAATACAAAGAATTAGGCTTGTTTGTTTATGCTATGCACAATCAAGATAATGCTAGAGACTGGCTGATGAGAAATGGGTTTCCACACTTACTAGCTATGTTAAATGCCATAGAACGAAAAAAAGATGCTATCTTATGGCTTAAAGCTCATAAATTCACCATACTTTACCATATGGCTATGTGTGCTGACGGAGACAAAGGTAGCTTTGCTTGGTTAATTTCAAATGATAAAAAAGATATGGCTATGATTGCCAAAAAAATTGAATTTGTAAAAGATTATATTGAACAAGGTAATAACGACATACATTCCATTTCAATATAAATTTACTCTATTTTTTTAGCCTTCTAGTAAAGGATTATACATCATTACCGCATGATTTTCTGTTACTAATTCTGTTAGCGGTTCATTCTTCATTTCAGTTTGAATTACTTTAGGGGTTAACTCTCTCCATATTTTGTTATGCCTTGTGTACCCGCCCCACCATTGTAGTTCAAATTTATGATCAGTCTCAAACACTTTGTATGTGTGTGACAATTCAGAACTTGAACAGATAGAACTTCTTACAAATTTACCTTCTATCCAAATATTGAGTTGATAATCAGAATTTGTCTCGTTTTTAAATTGTAAATCAATGTAATTATAGGATAAAGTAGCACCACTACCGAAAGGAATCGTTCTATTCACGTCAGGAAACACATCATATGAATGACGCCAACGTTGTTTAACCGTTAAAGGGGTATGAATAATCATCCAATAAATTAAATTACCTAATTGACATAAACCGCCACCAATAGCCTTTCCAATTTGTCCATTAGACAAAGATAAGCCATCTAAATAGCCTTTCTGTTTAGTTGGACGACCAACTAATTTCCAAAACGAAAATGTTTCACCGGGTTTAATTATAATACCATTCAACTTGGCCATAGCTAATTGTAAATTTACAGTTTTGTTATGCTGTAAATACATATCCACATCTTTTAATCGTTTTAATAAAAACGACTGATGATTGATTAACGTAAATTCTAACTTATCTAAATTTTGTTGACTGGCATATGTATTCTCATTCGTTAACCATTTCACTCTGCGTTTCAAACAAAAATATTCTTTACCCAATTGACGTCTTAACCTACTCCTATGTTTTGGTTTTTCTATTTGATTTTGATTCATCACATTCGTATAATTACTCTTAAAGGTATTTAAATTAGTTTACACTTCTTAATAGAAATGCCAGTGTTTTATTATTTGCGTTTACGCCTTTATTATTAGATGTTATCAAGACCACCCTTTTTTAGTCCTTATACAACTACTATTCATCTATTTAAATATTTTCAATAGTTTTAAAATAAAGCAAAATTGTTTTATACCAATCGGTATATTTTATAAAATTAAGTTTACATTTGTATAATTATGTCAACAAAATCAGAACTAACATCTCAATTCATTTTAGAAACTGTTGCCCCCATTTTTAATAAAAAAGGGTATACAGCAACAAGTTTAAGTGACTTAACAAGTGCGACCGGATTAACAAAAGGTGCTATTTATGGAAACTTTGCTAATAAAGAAGAACTGTCCTTAAAAGCATTTAATTACAATGTAAGGTTTGTAATAAATAAAATAGTAGTGATTTGTGATGAAATTGAAAACCCTTTGGACAAACTGAAAGCGATAACCCAATTTTACCGTACTTATAATACCCAAACATTACCATTAGGAGGTTGTCCCGTTTTAAACGTTGGTATCGATTCTAACAACACTCACCCCGAGTTATTTAAACGTGTAAAAGATATTGCCAAAAAGTTGACAGATAGTATTTCTACTATCATAAAAGAAGGACAAACGAAAGGTGCTATAAAACCAGAAGTAGATGCCGAATTATATGGAGGTAGAATATTTTCATTCATTGAAGGTTCTATTTTCACATCCGTATTACTAAAGGACGACAAGTACCTGTTTGACATGATGAACCATATTGATGATATGATTAATAATGAGTTAAAAAAATAAGAACTAAAAAAACAAAAATGTTAAAATTAATTAGACTGTATTACACTATTTTATCCGCTGTAAGTCCAAAAACTGCTTCTAAAACTGCTTTTAAATTATTTCAAAAAGTACGTAAGAAAAATATTAGACAAAGAGAACAACCATTTTATGATAAAGCCTCACATTACACTCTAAAATATGAAAAAGAAGATTTAGATTGCTATGAGTTTGGTAAAGAACATAAAGATGTAGTCGTTCTAGTTCACGGTTGGGACAGTAATGCTGGTTGTATGTTTGGTTTTATAGACAAGTTGGTGGCCAACAATAAAAGAGTAGTAACATTTAACTTGCCTGGTCATGCTTTTTATAAATCAAGTCAAACAAATTACTTAGAGTGTAAACAAGCTTTTGAATTAATTGTTAACGACATCAGTGATTACAATAAAATTTCTTTCATATCTCACTCTTTTGGTTCTGGTATTGTTGCTTATGGCTTGTCAGCTTTAAATATAAAAGTTGATAAATTAGTACTGTTAACTAGTCCCAATTTTGTAGTAGATATATTTACAGATTTTAAAAACATAATAGGTTTGGGAGATAAAGCTTTTGAACTCATGAATAACAAAGCAAGTGCACTTTTAAAAGAAGATATTAAGAAAGTATCTACCGAAGATAAACTTCAAATGGTAAATTTTAATGACGCCTTATTGATCCATGATAAAAATGATAAAGTGATTCCTTTTGCAAATACAGTTAGTATTAATGAAGCTGTAAAAAATTCAAGAATTGAAAGTTATGAAAACATTGGCCATTACAGAATGCTTTGGAATGATGATGTCATAAATAAAACCATTGAATTTGTTTCTTAAAGGCGGTTATAATCTTTACTTCTCCTATTTTGTTCTCGATACATTTATACTAAGAGATAACAGTCTCGTTGTTTTTTTTGTCCATACCTATAACTTCTGATTCCATATTTCAGTCTTGTGTTATATATCTAGGAACGCAGCGGTCTTTTATCTTTTTGCTCAGTCTTTTGTACCTTGTTTGGAAACGTAGCGATCTAATATATCTTCCCCCATTCATTAAACCTATTAAGTTTTTGTTAGTCTTAGGTTATAGAGACACTAAAAAAACAAACAACATGAAAAAATTAATAACAACAATTGGATTAGGAATAGTAATCGCTTTATCAAGCATAACTTTTGCACAAGACGGGCCAAAGAAACACAAAAAATTAACTACGGAAGAAAGACAAAATATGCCAGTGGAAGAAAAGGCTAAACATAAAACTGATAGAATGACAAAACAGTTAGAGCTTTCAAAAGAACAAGCCAAACAAGTGTATGACATAAATTTGGAGTTTGAAAAAGAAAACAAGACTATAAAAGCTGATGTCAAAGAAATGAAAAAAAAGTCTAAGGCAAATCGTACAGAAAGAAGAACTGAAATTGAGAAAATTTTAACAGCAGAACAAAGGGTAAAAGCAAAAGAAATGGAAGTTAAGCATCAAGAAAAAAAGAAAACCAGACACTAAATAAATTTCAACCTTTGAAACTAAACCTCATTCTAAATCTAGAATGAGGTTTTTTTGTCATTCCCTAATAATTTAATTAATAATGGTGATTATATTAGAGATAAACACCACCTTTGTAAGGTGAAAAAAACTTACTCTGCCTCATTTTGGATATTATGCATTCACATGCTCCTCTTTTTTATCAGTTTTAATTTAATTATTCCAGAATTAAATGATTACATCACCTCATTAGGCGGAGCAGATCAAAAATGGTTAATACTAGGTTTATGGACTTTAGCAGCAGCAATAGCAAGACCTTTTAGTGGAAAGATAGCAGATAATTTTGGACGAAAATCTACTATATTTATTGGCGTTATTGTCAGTATTGTCATTTCATTTATTTATCCATTCTTCTCTAGCATAACGGCCTTCTTAACGTTACGGTTTTTACATGGCTTTAGTACTGGATTCCAGCCTACAGGTGCTACGGCCTTAGTTGGAGATATCATTCCTCAAGGTAGACGTGGAGAAGCCATGGGAATATTTAGTATGACAATTAGTATTGGATTTGGATTAGGTAACTATTTTAGTACAACCATTTTTCAACATTTTCAAATTAACGGCTTATTTATAGCCTCCGGTTTATGTGGTATTATTGCCTTATCATTAGTACTATTAATAAAGGAAGAGGAGAAACCAAAAGTTGATTTTAATTTACGAAACATTATTCCTAAATGGAATGAAATAATTGGCCGTGAGGTATTACAACCTACTGTATTTATGTTTATTACTGCCACTATTGCTGGAATTTATTACTTACTTGTTCCTGACTTTAGTACTCATTTAGGTATGGAAGAAAAAGGAATATTTTGGTTATTTTTCACAGCTACCTCTTTAGGAACACGCTTTTTAGCAGGAAAAGCTGCAGACAAGTATGGGTATAGAAATAACCTATTAGTTGGTTTAAGTATTGAAGTAGTATCAGGACTTTTATGTGCTTATGCCACTACTCCGTTTGACTTTCTGTTAGCCGCTTCCTTATTTGGAATTGGTGCCGGAATGATAACCCCTGCCATATTTGCATGGACTGCAGATTTAGCCAATCCTGTTTTTAAAGGAAGAGGAATTGGTACTATGTTTATCGCTTTAGAAGTAGGAATAGCATTAGGTGGATTGATTACACAGAAGGTTTATGATAACAATCCTGAAAATTTTAAACACGCTTTTCTATTCGGCGTGTTACTTTGTGTAGTAGGTTTAGCCTATTTATGGTTTACTAAAAAACGAAAAATAATTAATTCTCAATAGAGATAGTCTTTTTTGAGTGCTTAGTTAAAGCATTACCAGAAAGTACAACAAAGAACATATAGTCCTCCTGCTTTGAGGTTCTAAAATAGGATTGCCCAGCTCTTATTTACCAGATTTCATTTTTTGAATTAACCCTGTAGTTGAAAAACCATCAACTAAATTGATTACCTCCACAGACCCATTGTTAGCTTCTACAATATCTTTTCCTACGATATAGTCCTTTTGTGTTTTATCCGTTTGAAATGGATTGTAATCGCCTCCTTTGACTAAAATAGATGGTTTTATAAGGTTAATTAAATCATAAGGTGTATTGTCATCAAATTCAACAATATAATCTATAAAAAAAAGTGATGCTAATACGGTCTGACGGGCCTCAATTTTATTAATTGGTCTGTCATCTCCTTTACCTTGACGTTTAACCGAATTATCCGAATTTAAACCTAGTATTAACACATCTCCCAAGTCTGCCGTTTGTGCTAAATACTCAACATGGCCTTTATGTAAAATATCAAAACATCCATTTGTAAACACGATCTTTTTACCTTTAGCTTTTAGGTCATTAGTTAAATCTACAAGTGTACTCTGGTTAATTAGTTTTGATGCTATTTTATTTAAATTAGTCATTAATCTGTTTTGTGTTTCTACTGTTAATCAATAATGAAATCAATCCTAATACAATCATCATTAGGGTTTGGGACGTCCAAATTATCCATCCTAATGCTAAGGCTTGCGGTGAAATAGCACTTTCTCCTGAATTAGACATATAAATAGTAATGATTACACCTACAAATGCAGGGTAAACACCAATTCCACCTTGTACAACAATCATTCCGACTGTTCCTGCCACAAAACCAGCTAACATAGCGTCAACGCCCAAATTAGTAGTACTGTCTAGAGCTAAAAAACAAATAGAGAACATAATAATATACATAATCCAAATAAATATAGTGTGTCCAATAAACGGCAACTTGTCTTTGGATTTGAATATCGCAAATATACCTTCAAAAATACCCTTTACTAAATTTACTATTTTTTGTCTTAATGTGGTATTAAAGATAAACATTATTACCCCACCAATCACGCCCAACATAATTCCCCACTTTACAATATTCCCTAAAACAGAAAACACCATTGTATTACCGCAACTTCCATCTCCACTAACAAAATTATTCTTAGCCGCAATAAACAAATCTAATTTATCAAATTGCAAAGAAATAGCTATTAACGTAACAATACCAAGCATTCCTACATCAAAAGCTCTTTCAGCAATAATAGTTCCGAATCCCTTTTCAAAAGGAACCTTTTCAGTTTTATAAAGTATTCCTGCACGTGATGCTTCACCTGCACGTGGAAAGGCTAGATTTACTAAATACCCAATCATTAACGCATGATATGAATTCCAAAAGGACACATTGTATCCCATTGGTTTTAATAAATACTTTTGTCTTTTAGCACGTGATAAATGACTAAACCACCCAAAAACCAAAGACAGAATTACCCAAAAATAATTGGCTTCAGAAAATGCTTTGAATAAGTCTTTTTTTTGATTCTCACAAAGCGCATCATAAAAAAGCCAGATTAAGCCAATGCCAAATGCAATTGGAACGAACAACTTTAAAAAGTTTATCAATTTAGTTTTCAAATCTATTTGTTTTAAATTCCGTTATTAACTCAATACAGATACCATTTAATACTACAAACGTTACTTCATTAAGTTTGTTGTTTCATCTGGAAATGCTAAGGCAGGTTTAAATGATTTTGCTTCTTCAAAATCCATATATCCATACCCTATAATAATTACGATATCATTAACAGCACAACGTCTGGCTGCAGGTCCGTTTAAACAAATTACTCCTGATTTACGTTCACCTGTAATAACATATGTTTCAATACGCTCACCATTATTACAATTAACGATTTGAACTTTTTCTCCTTCAATTAGGTTTGATGCGTCCATTAAGTCTTCATCTATTGTAATTGATCCGATATAGTTTAAGTCTGCTTCTGTTACTTTAACTCTATGTATTTTCGATTTTACTACTTGTATTTTCATTGTATTTGTAATATGGCGTAAAACTACGTTATATTTTTTTTATTTAGATTTAATAAACTATATTTTTATGTTAAATCCACCCCAATTACGCAAATATCGTCTATCTGATCTAAATCACCTTTCCAATTATTCAATTCATTTAATAAAAATTCCTTTTGCTTTTCCATTGGTAAATTTTGAATTAAATTCAAAGATCTTAAAAAGTTTTTCTTTCCAATTTTTTTGACTTCTGGGCCTCCAAATTGATCAATGTATCCATCTGACAACATATAAAACTTATCAATAGTATCTAATGGTAATTCAGTTATTTTAAATTTCTTTGGTTTTTCAGAATAACCACCAACAGAAAACCTACATCCTTTTACCAATGTCACTTCTTTACTGTTTTTTTCAACATAAAGAATAGGACGTTGCGCTGAAGAAAATTTAATATAATTTTCTTTTTCATTGATCACACAAATGGTCACGTCCATTCCTTCTTGCATACCATCATAATTGTATTGCTTCAATATTCTACGCACAGCACCATCCATTTGAATTAGGATATCAGAAGGATGTCTCAAGCCTTTAATTGTAGCCGCTTCTCGAACCAAAACCCTTGCAAGTATTGTCATGAAGGCACCAGGTACATTATGTCCTGTACAATCAATGCAGACCAACATTTTTATGCCATCATCATATTCTCTAACCCAATAGAAATCACCTCCTACAGAATCTTTTTGTTGCAATATAGCAAAGTGCTTAGGAAATATACTTGTAAATAATTCAGTAGTTGGTAAAATAGCTTCTTGAATCTTTTGAGCGTAGTTAATACTTGAATTCAATTCATCATGTAATTTAGACACTTGAGAACTAGAGTATACAATTTGATTAAACATAATATTTTGATTAATCGCTATCGTAATTCCTTCCACTAACATGGATAAAAACTCTTCTTGAACGTCAGTCAACATTAGTTCCTCTTCAAATGAAATATTCAATGACCCCAGAAGCTTATTATCAGCCATTAAAGGGAAACTAATAAATGAATCTATATTGTTTTTCATCATTTGTAAATCCGAATACGATTTAGTTTTTTTCTCCTTAATTGATTTAACAATTACCCGCTTGTTCTCTTTTAAATTAGTTAATGTAGCTGTCGAAAATTCATGAATAGAAAAGGGCTTGTTCTCTAATTTATCTTCTCCATTTTCTCTCAAGAAATAAAAGCTCACTTCCTCTTTTTTGAAATCAAAAAGTGTAATATTTAATCTTCTAATGTATGATTTACTAAAAATGTCGGTAATGTAATTAAAAACTTGAGCTCCAATATTTTTATTATCTATAATTGCACTTATCAAATCGTTAATAGCCGCTTGCTTATTCAGTGCTTGATTTACTTTGTCATGTGCTTTTTTAATTTCTTTCTTTTTTAACGTATTTTCAATATGCGCTACTCGTAATTTATCCGACATATTATGCCTAAATACCGTTTCACCTATTAATTTTGAAACAATATTTAAAAAATCAATACCCTTTCCCATTTCATCCTTTGTCAACTTTGTGAAAAGAACTATTACCCCAAGAGTTTCAGTATTATTTACGATTGGAATATAAAAATGATTTTCCATTGTACCATTACAACAAAGTTCAACCTTTTGCATTATATATTTTCCGCCACAAATACACTCATTTCCAGGGGTACTTTTATACTCGAGGAACTTCTCTTTGGTTAAACCAGAAACAACATCTACACCGTTAAATCTTCCTTCTGTTTTTAAATAGATGAACCCATTTCCATTTGCCACAATGAAGTTTAAATTAACCAAACTATCCAATACTTCTTTCAATACATTTTTAATCGAAATATCCTTTGAACAAACATTTAATATTTTGTACAAACTAGCTTTAGTTTGCAATGATTTATTTTGCTCCGATAATTGAATACGAGTAGACTCAGACTCTTCCTTTTGAGCCGTAATGATTATGTTATCCTTTTTTCTTCTTTTTAAGCCAACAAAAAAAATAAGTAATGTAATTACTGCTAGGCCCAATCCTCCAAAAAGCATATACTTAACTTTTTGTTGTTCTTCTATTAAAATAGATTGATTCTCTAATTTAGATTCTCTTTTCTGAATTATTGCTTCATACTTTAACCCGTCCTTTAATTTCTTTTGTTTAGCATCTAATAGTAATTCTTGTTTTAATACTTTTGTTTTTGATTCTTCAACAGACAAAAGCTCTAACAATTTCTTTTGTTTATTTATACATACATAGGCTTTAGAATAATCGTTTGTTTCTTCATGTATTCTAGCTTTCAATCCAAAAGCTTCTGATTGAATAAAAATATCATTTAATTTGATACCTAAATAAAGTAATTTTGAAGCATAAATTCCAGCTTTATCATAATTTTTTTGCTCCGTTTCAAAACTAGAGTAACGACTATAGATATAACTTAAACCAGTCGTAGTAGTATTATTCTTATTCAAATCTTCAGCCTTATCGAAATAAAACCGTGCTGAATCATATTGTTTATTATAATTCATTTGGCTTCCACATAATCCATAGAACTTAATAACTCCAGCAGTAGGATATTTTTTTACCAGTTGCCTTGATTGCATTAAGATATTTTTAGACTTTCTCCACTCCCCATTTTCTTGATAAATTTCAGCTAACCCATTGTTTGCCTTTATAAAAACAAAAAAATAAGATGTGTTTTTCGAAAACCTAATTACATTTTTATAATGATAAATGGCTTTTTCATAAAATTTGACTTTTTGATAACTCTTACCTAATCCCAAGTGAACTTTTGACAGAAATCCAAAATCAGTAATATTCTCATTTGCTAAAAGAGCAGTTTGAAAATAATCCAAAGCAACTTTAAAATCACCAAACTTATGATAGCAATACCCTAAATGTAGAAGTATATTTTGTTTCTCATCAAAGACGTCACCATATACTTCTCGTTTGAGACTTAAACTGTTTTCTAATTGAACTATAGCATTTTTGTAGTTAAACCTCAGATAATTAACATAACCTAAGCCACTAAGCAAATTAGATTTTGACCTCTTTAATTCAATAGTGAAGCCATTATTCTGCAACAATAATGAATTTGAATTTTGTAATCCTTGTTGATAATATAATTCAGCTTTAGAAATGTCATTATCAACAAAGTAATCTCCTAAACTGTTAAGAATACTTAGTTTTTCAATTTCATTTTCATTAGTAGTAAGCTCATTTAAAAGTGAATCTAACTTTGTATTCGAAAACCCTTTAACTGTAAAGAGTAATATAAGGGTCAATATGTAAACGCTGTTTTTAATTTGCCTAAAAGTGATTAACACTAATAATATCAAATTCTACGTCTTTGAATAATAATTTAAATTCATCCCCTGCTTCTTGCATATCTTCATCATCACTTTCAAAATACCACTTTACATTTAATTTAGTTTGATGATTAATTGAGGCTAATTTTCTAATAACATTTCTAATAATCAAAGTACTACTTGTATTAAAATATTCTAATTTAAATTCTAAATTGGTTAGCGGTGACGGTTTTGCAATATACGTTTCTAATTCTTTATCTAACGGTTCGAAAAACTCCAATGGGTTCTCTGGAATAGAAATACCAGAAATAGTAATATTCCCATTTGATGAGTCAAGTTTGATACCTGGAGTTTTAATTGTAGCTTCTATTGATAATGACATATATATAAGGGATATAATTTTTAAAACAAAAATACAAAAAATAAATAAACATATCCCTATTTAAAATAAAGTAAACGTCAAGCTCGTCAAAAAGCCCGTTAAACGCTACTCACACCTATCTAAACAACAATAACTTTAACTTTTACGGCTTCAATACCATCACTATTATTCACTTTAAGCTGTACTGAATAACTTTCACCTGCTGATAAACTTATTAAATAATTTTTTAAAACAGAAACAATTTCACCTTCAACCTTCCATTCCCAGCTCACCGCATTTTCTGAATTATCAAACAATTTCACATCACACTCTCCTCCAGCACAGTCTAAAATCTCTACAAAAAAATTAGCTTTTGGCAATGGTGAGTTCTTTTCTTTTTTACAAGAAAACTGAATAATTAAAAGTATCGATATAGATATTATTCTTATTGACATAAATCACTAAAACTTACCGCTTGTCCATTCTCTTTTGCTTGTTGAAACTTGTCGCATGCTTTATGAAGTTTACCCTGAGCTACATAACAGCTTCCTATTTGTAAATACGCTTCCTTATATTCTGGATTTAAAAGTAAGGATTTATTAAAATTAAAAATCGCCTTGTTTAAATCACCTTTCGCGAACCTTGCTTTACCAGCCAACAAATAGGATTCTGCGCTTTTAGGGTTTAATTTAATTACCTTATTAACTACAACCAACAACTCATCAATCTTTTTTAACTCCCACAAAATATTAGCCTCTAAAAGTTGAGCTCTTTCAAAATAGGGGTTAATTTTTGTTGCCAATTTAATATCTTGATAGGCCTCATTAACCATATTCAAGCTATAATATCCTTCAGCACGTTCAAACAGCTTTACAGCACTATTTGGATTATTAATTAATTGTTCAGTAACTTTTCTGATAGAATTTTCGGCACGGTCTTTATTTTTTTTTTTAATGAAGCCTCTGTAACGATATCCATTTCTTCAATTAAATGATGTGCATCTCCATATTTATCAATAACCCATAATACATAACGAATATCTACCGCTATATTTCTACATCTTTTTTCACTAAATACAAAATCACTCATTGTACTTTCCCATGAACGGTCAAAATTAATTCCAGACAAATATCCATTGGCGTCAATAACTGGTGAACCTGAATTTCCTCCTGTAGTATGGTTAGAAGCAGAAAAACAAACCCATAACTCACCATCTTGCGTATATGGACCAAATTCTTTTTTCTTATATAAATCAATAAATCTATCTGTTAATTGAAAGTCAGGATTTGATGGGTCATATTTTTGCATTATCCCATCAATTGTAGTGTAATGTGTATATTTCATTCCATCATATGGAGCTGAACCTTCAATCTTACCGTACGTAATTCTCATTGTAGAATTTGCATCTGGCCAAACTTTTTTATCTGGAAACATCACCATAATCCCTTCTAGGTAAGTCTTCATCAAAACAGTTTCTTGTTTATTAAACTCACTAAACTGTTTAGCTCCATTTTGAATGTAAGCATTACGAACTGACGTTGAAAATACTAATGCTGGATCTTTTAACAATTTCTTAACTGAACTTTTCGAAAACCCATCTAATAAAGAGTTAATCTTGTCTTGATCTAAAATCTTTGATTTTGAAAATATTTTGTCTCCACTTTTCTGCCATGTAGTAGCAAAGTTGCTTGGCAACATTCCTGAATTTACATAATCATTATATAATGGTGTTTGCGCATTAAAAATAGCTTGATCGATTGTTTTGTCATAATTTTTATAAAACGACTTCACTTTTCCTTTCAATTTATTTACCTCAGCTTCTAACTTACCCGCTTCTTTCAATTTGTCATAGTTATTTGCAATATTGTAAAATTCAAACGAAAATTTAATAAATTCAGGACCTACATAAAAATACTCAATAAACATTGCTCTTGCAAATTCAACATCTTCATTCGTATTTTGTAAATCGGCTAATTCTTTAACGATAGGGTAATACTTTTCTTTCCACTCTGATTTTTCAGATGCTTTTGCTAAATATTCTTCCTCCCATTTATGTTTTTTATTTAAAGCTCCTAATTCATTTAATCCTTTAATTTGACCAATCCACTTTTTCCAAGCATTTGAAATCCTAGACTGTTTAGACGCATATTTAATTTTAGTTAATTCATCCGCATTCATTGCAGGCTTAATGATATCCAAAGAAGTTTGTCTCATTTTAATTCTTGCCGGTCTTTCTTTTTCAATATAAAACTTTAATTTAGTTTTAGAATAATGTTGATCAGTAGAACCAGGAAAACCATAAATCATAGTGAAATCACCTTCATGTTTAGGTAATAAACTAATTGGTAATGAATGATCTGGTTGGTAAGGTTTGTTAGACTCACTAAATTTTGCAGATTTATTATTTTCATCTGCATAAATTCTAAATACTGAAAAATCTCCAGTATGTCTAGGCCACACCCAATTATCAGTATCTCCACCAAATTTTCCAATATTAGATGGAGGTGTTCCAACCAATCTAATATCATCAAAGTCTTCAATAGTTAACATATAATATTGATTACCTAAGTTAAATGGTTTGATTTTAGCTTTGTAATTTGTTCCTACAACTGCATTTGCTTCTAACTTTTTAATATTCTCTTTTATTTTTTTTGCTTTTTCTTCGGGTGACATTTGACTTAACACACCATTATTAACCATCATAGTTACGTCATCAATTCGCTTTACAAACGTAACATGTAGCCAAGGTGAAGCTAACTCTTCAGAAAAGTTTTTAGCCCAAAACCCATCTTTTAAATAGTTATTTTCCAATGAAGAATGCTTCTGAATCGCATCAAATCCGCAATGGTGATTCGTTAAAATTAAGCCTTGATTTGATATAATCTCTGCTGTACATCCACCGTTAAATTGAATAACAGCATCTTTTAATGACGTATTATTAGTTGAATATATTTGTTCCGGAGTCAACTTAAGCCCATACGTTTGCATATCTGAATAAAACATATCTATCAATGAAGGAATCCACATTCCTTCCGTAGCTTTTGCATTAATACTAATAACACTCAATAAAATGATGATAATCTTTTTCATATTTTTTTATTTAATCTAGCAACAAATTTAATCTATATTTCTATCTATCTCAATTTCTGAGTGAATTCTTTTTAATGTTTTACAAAATACACCTACATTCTCTGGTGTAATATAAACTTCATCATACTCATTATAATGAACTATTATCCCTCCTCTAGATAAACCAAACTTAAAACCAACCCACAACGTTTTACCAATTTCAACTCGCTTAATGGACCGCACTGGGATGTTCTTTTTTAGTGGTCCTGAAGCTATATTTAAGACATTATTTGAAATTTTATATTCTGTCCCATACCATATCCAAACTAAGACAATCAGTATGAGTACTAAAACAGCAAATCCCCACCAGTCATTAGTGTTAGTAATAGTTTTAAATAGAAAAATACTTAATAGTAAAAGAAACCCTATTACTCCATAAAAAATGGTAGAAAAAAAATTATCTTTTTTTGCTTCAAAAATCATAATTTTCTTTTTCTTCAAATTTAAAAATATTTAAGTAGTTTTGAGTTATGAATTTCGAAAAATATATACACGCCGCAAAAGCATCAAAATTTGGTTTATGGAAATTAAACTTTGGTTTATTTAGAATTATACCTTTTAATAAACCTCATGGCATTAAAATATCTAAGCTCACCGATACCGAAATTGAAACTTCAATTAAATATAAACGCAGTAATTTAAATCACATCAAAGGAATTCATGCTTGTGGATTGGCTACTACGGCAGAGTTTGCATCTGGTTTTTTATTATTGACAAAGCTTAACCCTAAAAAATATAGATTAATCATGGAAAGTATTAGTATGACTTACCATTATCAAGCAAAAAGTGATGTTATTGCAAAATTCAGTATTACAGAGGATTGGTTAAATGAAGCCGTTTTGACACCATTAAAGGATACTCATGCCGTATTCATTAAATGTCAAATTGATCTATATGATACGGCAAACAACCATATTTCTACTGGCTATACCAACTGGCAAATAAAAGACTGGAACGTTGTAAAAACTGGTGTTTAATTTATTATTGACTCGAACTTAATAATACAAATTATTACGGCTACAATTAAAGACCCATTTCTTTAGCATGTTTTGATGTTTTTAAAGGATTCCAAGGGTCATTATATGACTTTTTGAAGAAGAACTCCTGAAAATGGGCTATTGTTCTGACAAGTCTTAAATAAAACCCGAAATAGATTACCATACAAGGAATGTAAATTAAAAAATAACTAACTGGTGCATTCTTCCTAGTTCTAAATAAAGAATACAAAAGAAATTTTAAGTAGTTTGTACAGGTATATAATAAAATATTAGTTATGAATATAGTAACCCAAATGGATGGATAATTATAGAGCATATCTCCTAAATAAATGAACCACTTAATATTCAAAATGACACTATACCCAATGTTTTCCACAAAGGAAAAAAAGTCACCAAATTTAAAATGTTGATTTGGATACAATACATCCTTATGCTTTCTTAATCGAAATCTTATAATTGATTTGTCCCAACGTAAACGCTGCTTTGCCAATTTTTTAAAATTATTAGGCACTGATGTTAAGCAGACTGCTTCTGGTTCGAAATGAATTTTATATCCTAATTTACGAACCTTTACAGTAATATCACCATCTAATCCAGGTCCAACATCCCAACCTCCTACATTATCTAATAAATCTTTCCTGAACGCTCCAAAAGCTCCTGAAATAATTCTGTACCATCCAATGTATGACGTTACTCTTCTTCCAATACTTATCGTATCATAATACTCTATTGCCTGAAGTGTTGTGGCTAGACTTTCTTTATAATTTCTTGGTAAAACATTTCCTCCAACTCCACCTATTTTTTCATCCTTATAAAATGGAATTATAATTTTTTCAATTGCATCTCTGTCGTATGAGCAATCAGCATCCAAATGGACAATAAATTTACCTTTTGCATATCTAAACGCTAAGTTCGCAGCTGAGGCTTTCCCCCCTCTAACATCATTTCTTAAAAACAAATCAATTTTACCGGCATTCTGAAGGCTTAACCCAATTATAGGCGTATTATCATCAGAACCATCATCAACAACTATAATTTCAATATTCTGATACGTTTGCTCATTCAATGAATTCACCAACTTACTCAGATGTTTTCCTTCATTTTTACCCGGTACAAGGATAGAAACCAAAGGATTGTCAAATAAAAAGTCCTTCTTAGCCTTTTTATACGAGTTTCTATTTAAATACTTGCTTAGTTTATCAAGGTTCAATACAATAATCTCTAAAACAAAATACCTAGAGAATTCAAATATTATATAAAACCAAAATAACCTAATAAAATGTCCTAAAGAGAGACTGGTTACAAAACTGATATAATTATCTATAAAGCTATTCAAAACGTTTTAACTTAAATCATTCAATAATTTATGCAATTGCAATTCATGAGAAACCGTCTTATTAAGACTTATTGTTTTCATGGTAAAATCAGTATCCACATCTTTAAAAGCTGTTTTCATTAATCGAATAAGAATATTCACAATTTCGGCTAATATTCTTTTAGCAATTTTTTCAGGAATTTCATACATAGACAAAATAATAGTTGAAGAATCCTGAAACGAGATAACGTCAGCAGATCTAATATTTGATCTAATTACACCAACAACATCTTTTAACATAGCTTGTTGAGCTTCAGAACCAATTGCAGAATAAATACGATTCGAATTTTGGATATGAATGACACAAATATTACTATCTCCATCCGTTTGTTTCAATCTTTCAATCTCATACTTTAACATGGTTTTAAACGTGTCGTACTTAATTGTTCCTATTATATCCTCAATATCTTTTGAAGTAGAGACATACCCATTAATGGCAGCATGTATTCCTTTCTGAGTTAACGTATACTTTCTTATTTTTTTTGATTTTAAAACCTCAATAGAATTATCTTTTGAACAGGTTAAGCATTTAGCTTTAACAAAATAGTTTTGAAATTTGTGACTACAATTTAAACACTCATGTATTACAGAAGGCTTATCATAATCAACGCCAATATGTCTTAATCTTTTATTACATTTTGGACAATCTAATTCATCATCAATCTCATTATTAAAATCAGCCTTTGGCCCAACATATCCACAAGGGAAATGATGAATAATATCATCCGTTTCTGAATTAGAACTATTACATTTAGGACACACCTCACGGTATGATAAATGACCGTTTGAACATTGTGTACATAAATACACTAAATCTTCAAACTCAGATGTGAAAATTCCATCTTTCTCTGCTTGTTCTAAGATATCAAACACTTGAAATTCGTCAGTATGACTAAAGTTCACTGACAAACATGGGTACGTATAATTTACGCCTGAAAATACATAAGGAAATGGCTCTAACACCTTTTTCTCTCTTGTATATAAAAACGAAATCATTTTGACAATTAATTGCGCTTCAAATGAAATTGAATTCGTGAAATTTAATTCTTTTATTTTTATTAATATTTTTTCAACCTCACCTTTAATAAATGGAATTTGCTCAAGAGAATATAAATTACCATCCACCAATTCATTAATTAATGGGTCAATAATTGACACACTTTTTAATAAAAAAACAGGTTTTAAATATACAAAAGACTTATCATGAGCTCTAATTCTACCCACAATTTGTCTGATAAAGGATTCATCCTTACCGTTAATAATAACTGCATCATGATTTTTTACGTCCTCAATGTTCAACGTATCTAAATGTTCAAACATTAAGAATGAAAGTCCTTCAAACTTAATTACATTATCAGATTGTTCTATGTTTAATTCGTCCAAATTCATTAAAAGGTTCTTTTTGAAATTTTAACACTCAATTTAAAATATTTTCTCCAAATCTCTAAATCTTTTTCTACTAATGGTACAACATCAATAGCTAGAGTTCTGGTAGTAGGTTCAAACTTATTTTGAAACTCTGGTGGTAAAATTCGAGTTGAAAATTCAAATCTATCAATTCTACCAACACTTTTTGTACCATCAGGAAACTCAATATCAACCACATCTCCCTCATGTAAGTCTGATAAGTCCGACTGATCGAAATACCCTCTAATATGTACATTTTCAGGTTGGTGTAATGATAAAATATTTTCTGATTTTAACGCCACCTCAAAGGCTTGCTTATCTATTTTTGTAATATTACCTTCAATTGGGCATGTGAAATAGTTAAACCCCTGTTGGTCATTAACTCCTGCGAGTAAAGAATTCCCTGTGCTTTGAGAAATAGAAATTTCATTCGTTTTCTCAATTTCATCATCCTCTTTCTTTAACGCATCCAATTTATTAAGTTGTTTTCTATAAATTGAATTTTGAGATTCTAATAGACTTATATCCGTATTTAACTTATCAATTCGATACCCTAAGTTTTCCAAATTAGTGTGCGATACAGCATCCAAAATCACTTCATTTTCAACACGTTCAAGACTACCATTAAGTACCGTTCTCATTGATCTATAATCTTCCAGCCTTACGGTATTCAAATCTATATTCTTACGTAGTACATACATTTCTTTATCAATCCAAGTGTTTGATTTCCCAGAATTTGAGATACTGATAGAGTTACCTCCACCAGATCCACTTCCAGCACCAAACATATCTTCATCTGAAAAATAAGTAAATAAAGTATCTCCTTTTGCTACATCATCTCCTTCAGATTTCAAAAATTCTAAAATTCTTATATCATCTGTATGTCTAATATCTACTTTTTCAAAAAGTACTTGTCCATTCCCTTCAATATAAAATATTGATAATAATAAATAACGCAACACAAAGAATATTAACACTCCTAATAGAGCTAAATATATAACTCTATCCCAATTGAAAGGTGTTTTTACTTTTTTGTTATTCGTTTCTTCTAAGTAACGTAAATAACTGTCGTCTTTTCTTTTAAAATTTAAACTTTTCATTTATTTTTTTAAATTGTCTTTATCTTGTTTTAACAATCTGGCTAAATCATGATAACTATACTGCTGAACATTCGTTAATTTCTTTAACGCTTCAACCTTATCATTCATTTCGATTCTACTATTAAAATCTTCAGTTCGTAATGCTATCACTATCTTATCTAACTGATTATCTACAAAATGCTGAACCTTTTTAGAAATATATTCATCTTTTACATTTTCATAAGCCATGAAATATACCTTATCTACGATTAAAAATAGTTTATCCACAATCAACTCATTATAATGAAGCGGAATAGATATTTCCAATTCAATATTATTTTCTTTACAATATGAACTAATCTCACCAATCATTTTAAGATATTGCTCTAATAAGTTCATTTTATCCGTTTTCCATTCCAAAAACGTATGTGGTTCAATATCAATATGAATTCCTTTAACGTCAACGTCTTTATAGTCTGTATAAATTTTATCTATTTGACCTATAATATCTTCATGATAAAATAACTTGTTAGACCCAATCATTAAATAGTAATCTGATTTGTTCTGTAAAAATTTTGCAAACCTTTTTTTAGAATCCAATCTTGAATCATTTAAACTGGCAGAAACAATAGCCTTATTAAAATGGTTATATATACAATACTCAGCTAAAAATCCTGCATTATTTTCGTCAAATGTTTTACTCCAAACGTACACTCCTTTTTGTTTATCTTTTGCATAATCATCCACGACATAGATAGGTGAATTTACAATAACGTCTTCTATTTTAGAAAATGCAATTTTAGATTGAATTTTTAAGGCCTTTAAATATAAGTTCTGTAATAAGTCAATTAACTCAATATCAATTTTCACAATATCATCTACAAGATTTAATCCTCCCATTGGGTCTACATATCTATCTCCTAATCTTACCTTTACATTTTCAATTCTCAATTTTTCTTCAACTATTTTCCTTTTTTGATAAAAACCAACAAATTGTTTAAGTTTATATCTAAACTCATAAGCTACATTTAAAACCTCTTCATGTAAATCGCTTCTACTATTTGACAACTGTTCATTATCATATTTCCATTTCTCTTCTATGATTTCATTTTTTAATTTAGTTTGTCTAAAAAGGGGAATTGTTAAATTAACTCCAGCCGACCAATAGTCACGTTTAGAATTACCTATTAAATCATAATAGTTATACTTTACATTTGCTTTTAATCCAATTTGATGATACCATTTGTAATAATTTGAAAATACATTATTACCCATTATTTCTTTAGTTTGACTTTCAATCAACTTAAATATTGAATTATAGTCCAAGTCAATCAATGCCAAATTATCCAAATTTAACGACAAAGAATCTTCTTTCTCATTCAAATATGCATTGTATGATCCATACACTTGCTTTAAACTTTGAAGTTCAGATAGTCGACTCTCAATTTTCAGAAGATCTTGTTTAGGTAATTTCTTTAAGGCTACTAACTCTAATAATAAGGCGTATTGCTTTTGTAAAGACTCCTCTCTATCATTTAATAATTTAAGTTTTGCTTTATTAAAAACATAAATAGTTTGGTCAAATCGTTTTAAATAATGAGAAGACTGATTATTAGATTCATTTCTTAATTTTTCTCTTTCAATCCTATCCTCAATTAATTTAACATCTACTTTTCTATCAAAAAATCCATTTTTAAGAATACTCCAATTGACACCCGCTTGAAACTTTCGGTTATACACCAAGTTATCGTTCAAATCTGCAATACTTGGATTAAAGTTCTCTAAATAGCTTCCTGTTAATGCTAAGCCATTATCTCTTTTCAATAATTCTCTTTGTTTATCTAAATAAGTAGACTTACTTGTGAAATTATCCTCTTTCTTATGTAAAGAAATAGTTTTAATCATACGAATACTCGTATCAGAGAATTGAACAGGTTCATAAGTACGCTCAGAATATAACATCTGAAGTTCTTTAATTTTTAGGCTAAACGTAGAATCCTGTTGACTTATTGAAGTCAATGAAATCATTAGAGACGTAAAAAACAAACACTTTTTAATCATAGTAATTAAATTCAGTGCGTAAAGATACAATAAATCAAGTAAAATTATAGATAAACCTAATAAAAAGTACGATAAACTTACAGTTTTAACATTAAGCCACATTTAAAGTGACCTTTTGGACACGCTTTAAAGCCATGAACACCACAGGGTCTGCAGTTTAACTCCTCCTCAATTTGAATGATTTTAGAAGTGTCACTTAAGGGGCCAAATCCAAATTCAGGAACTGTAGAACAAAAGAAAGCCGTTACATTTGCATTCATAGCACTTGCAATATGTAAAGGAGCAGAGTCATTTACATAACTCATTTTCGCGTTTTTTATAAGAACGGCAGAATCTAGCAGGTTTAATTTATTAGATAAATTGACACTGTTTTTATGCTCTACTCGATCAATTATAGACTGACAATAATCAAAATCTGTAGGTGCACCTATCAAGCAAACCTGAAGGGTATCAGACTGCTTATTAATTAGTTCTATAATTTTAGATTGAGGCACCTGTTTCGTAAACCAAACTGATGAAGGCGCAATTACAACATAATCAGCATCTAATTTTAAATTCTCAATTTTTGAATAATTCGATTTAGAAGGATGTAATTTTGGTTTCAAAGCCACACTATCCGTAATTCTTTCAATCAACAACTGGTTACGTTCCACTTCATGTTTCCCATTTCCAATTTCATGCCGAAATTTTTCAGTATAAAATATGGATAATGGATTGGTTTTAAATCCAATTCTATGTTTGGCATTACTACGCCACGTTAAAAAACCTGAAGCCATAAAACGTTGCAAATTCACAACATAATCATACTTAGACTGACGTATTTTTTTGGCTAAACTGAATAGATTCTTATATTTATTCTCTTTCTTTTGCCAAACAATAACTTCATTTATAAAAGGATGTCCTTTCAACAAACTCTCATTACCTCCTCTTACTAAAAAATCAATTTTAGCCTCTGGAAATGATGCATGCAGTTTTTCTATTAAAGCAGTTGCTAAAATCACATCCCCAATAAAGGCAGTTTGTATGACTAAAATTTTATTCAAAATAATTTCAATTTAAGCTAAGCGGCTTTCTTACCAATTAACTCTACAATTAGTATCAAGACACCAAAACTAACTAAAAACCCTAAGATTGGTGACAAGCCTAAAGCAGTAAACATGGTTCCACACACCACAGAAACACCACCTACCGTTAAGGCATAAGGTATTTGAGTTCTAACGTGGTCAATGTGATTACAACCACTGGCTAGTGAACTTAATATAGTAGTATCAGAAATTGGTGAACAATGATCTCCTAGAACTGACCCTGCTAACACAGCACTTACTACGTTGTAAAATATCCCCATAGCTTCTGGTGTATCCAACCCTGAATTCATACAAATTTGCCATGTTGCCGGTATAATTAAAGGGTAAACTAACGCCATTGTACTCCAACTTGACCCAGTTGAAAAGGCCACTAAACCGGCTAAAACAAATGTAAAAGCTGGAATTAACCACGGTGCAATTGTACCATCAATTAATTGCGCTAAAAATTCTGCAGTATGCATATCTTCTGTTACTAATGCTAATGACCAAGCTAATACTAAGATTAATATAGCTGGTATCATGGTTTTAAATCCAGAGATTGCTGTATCAATCGTGTCTTTTAAATTCATTATTCTTTGTGAAGTCGTCAAAAACACGGCTAAAGCTAAAGCTGAAAGTGACGACCACAATAAGGCAACATAAGAATCTGACGAGCCAATTAAACTACCTAATTTTTGACCAAATGTCTCTGCAGGTAAAGATAATTGATTCATATTTGACCAAATCTCTCCCCAACTTAAATCAACCAACGTTTTGTCCACACTAAGTAATTGTCCTTGTAAAGATTCAAATCCTGTAAATAGCAAACCTATTAACGTACCAAACACAATAGTAGCTACTGGTAAAACTGCATTCATTGCTTTATGTTTAATACCTTCCACAGGTTCTAAATCTTCTAACTCCGTTAAATCTGCATTGTTTTCTTCAGGATTAACAGTTTTGCCTTGTCTTGCTCTTGATTCAGCTTTTAACATTAATCCAAAATCTTTTTGACGCCATATAATGTACATCATAAATAGCAACGTTAATATGGGATAAAAAGAATATGCTAAACTATTTAAGAAAACAGAATACACACCTTCATCAATAATAACTCCATCCGCGTTAATTTTGTCTAATCCATTTGAAATGTAGCCTAACTCTGCACCAATCCAAGTCGTTACAAAAGCAATTGCAGCAACTGGTGCAGCTGTAGAATCAACAATATACGCTAGTTTCTCTCTTGAAATTTTCAGTTTATCAGTAATTGGACGCATGGTGTTCCCTACCACTAAACTATTAGCATAATCATCAAAGAATATTGAAATTCCTAAAAGAAAAGTAGCCATTTGACCTGAACGTGCATTCGTTGCATATTTAATAATCCCATTCACAATACCTTGCATTCCACCATTACGAGAAATAATAGCCACAATTCCACCTATAATAACTGAGAATACAACTACACTTAGATGACCAGAATCGTTAAGTGCATTAATAATATACGTATCAATTACCTTGAAAAAACCAGTAAACACACCCTTAATTCCTTCTGCATAAACGCCCATAATGGCACCACCTGCAAAAAGACCTGCGAATAATGAAAAAATAACTTCTTTAAATACTAAAGCAAAAACAATGGCTAATAATGGTGGTAAAATGGACATCCATAATGGAATGACTCTAGTCTCTGGTTTATTAAATTCAAAATCATCAATTTGAAATTCGGATGAAGTTTCAAATTTATAATGTATTGTATTATTAATTTTATCAACCGTAATTTTTTCGCCATTACTGTATAAAACATCTGGGAGTTCAATAGAAGAACTAACGATTTCTATTTCCGTTTCAATTCCAGACACTATAACATCTGGATGGTTAAACTTGATCGATTCTGCTTTTGCTACGAATGAAAAACAGAAGAGTAATAATCCTAATACGTATTTATACATAGAACAAAAATAATATTTTTATTTTACGAACCACCGAATTATCAATGAATTTGAAGAACCAAAAAAAAGCAACCCTACGAATAGGATTGCTTTTATATGTTTTAATAGATAATTGTATCTCTATAAATTAGTCTTGTGCTACTTCAATAGTTGCACTTTCTGTAGGGAATTTTCTATCAATTTTTTTGAATAAACCTTGTAATACTTTACCAGGACCTACTTCAGTAACAGATTCACATCCGTCAGCTATCATTTGAGTCATTGTTTGCGTCCAACGAACTGGTGCCGTTAATTGTGCAATTAAGTTTTCTTTAATTTCTTCAGGATTAGTCACAGCTTTAGCCACAACATTTTGATAAATTGGACAAGTTGGTGCAGAAAACGTAGTTTTTTCAATTGCTTTTGCCAATTCTTCTCTTGCTGGTTCCATTAAAGGTGAATGAAATGCACCACCTACAGGTAATTTTAAAGCACGTCTTGCTCCTTTTTCTAATAAAATTTCACAGGCTTTGTCAATTGCAGGTACAGTTCCTGAAATTACTAATTGACCTGGACAGTTATAATTTGCTGCAACCACTACATCATCAATACTAGCACACACAGCTTCTACTACATCATCTTCTAAACTTAGGATAGCTGCCATTGTAGATTCTTGCGCTTCACATGCTTTTTGCATTGCTTTTGCTCTTTTAGACACAATTGTTAAAGCGTCAACAAAAGTTAATGTATTATTAGCCACTAATGCTGATAATTCACCTAAAGAATGTCCTGCTACCATTTCTGGTTTAAAGTCATCTCCTAATACTTTCGCTAAAATTACAGAATGTAAAAAGATAGCGGGTTGAGTTACTTTAGTTTGCTTTAATTCTTCATCAGTACCATTAAACATGATATCTGTAATTCTGAATCCTAATATATTGTTTGCTTTTTCGAATAATTCTTTTGCTAAATTTGAATTATCATAAAGATCTTTACCCATTCCTACGAATTGAGCGCCTTGACCTGGAAAAACGTATGCTTTCATATTTTTTGTTTTTAAAGTCACAAATTTAGTAAATATTTACAAAATCAAGAGTTTAAACCTAAATTTAGATAGATCAGTAGCCCTTTGTTACATTAGCGTCAATTATTATAACTAATTGATTTCATCACAAAATAAGGAACATAAGTCCTATCTCTAATGGATATACTTAACTGATTATTTTGTATTTTTGACGGAGATGACGACCATTTTAAAATACTTATTATTCGTTTCAATCATTATAATGAGCTGTTTTTCGCTTATGATTTGGTTTAGCCCTTACGGTAGAATTGAAGGTACAGCAACTAAAGTAATTATTGAAAAAATAGTAATTGATGCAGAAGTTGAAACTATCTACAATTATTTAGGAAACTCTAATCACGCAAAAGATTGGTCGGTTTATGTAGACCATATTACCACGCTTAATAACGACACTCATCAAGATGGAGAAAAAGGATCAATTCGTAGATGTTTTAAAACTAAAAATGAAACTGGAATGTATTGGGATGAAGAAATTTTGATTAATGAAAAAAATAAAAGAAGACAATTGAGTATATACAACATGAACAACTTCTATATGAGTAGTAATAATTTAATTACAGAACAAATTTACACATCACAAAATGGGAAATGTGAAATTGCTTTAAGCTTATTTTTAAATAAAAACAAAAGTAACTTATTAGAGGACATTAAATTATATTACGCAGCCTACCAAATATCAGTTATATTTAAAGGTAACTTAACCCGAATCAAAAGACAAGTTGAAAATTTGCGATAATTGCAACACTTTTTTTTAGTTGTGTAATTCAATCCACCAACCCCATATTTATACTATATATTTACCAAAAATATGAAAGCAAATAATACAGATAATTTATTCAAGCGTTTATTGACCTATCAAAAGGAAAGATTTCCCTTAATTTTAAATGGGATTGTAATCGCTGTATTTACCTTTTCCGCCATATCCTATTCAAGAATTTGCAGTGAAAAAACAGGCTTCATTGACAGTGTTGATTACATATTTGGATTTTTAATTACCTTATCATTATTTTTAATGGTTAGAATTTTAGATGAATTCAAAGACAAAGCGGATGATGCTAAATACAGAAAGTATTTACCTGTTCCAAGAGGGCTAATCAAGCTAAAAACACTGAAGTTAATAGGATTTATTGTCGTTGCTATTCAATTAGTAATTGTATTATTTTTTCAATTAGACATGTGGTATTTATATTTAATTGTAATTGCCTATTTAAGCTTAATGACCGTTGAATTCTTTATATCTGATTGGTTAAAAAAAAATCAAATGGTGTATATCTTATCGCATATGTTTATTATGCCATTGATTGATATTTATGCTAGTGGATTGGATTGGCTTTTAGAAGGAACAACACCTAGTTTTGGATTAACCTGGTTTTTCTTAGTGTCTTATTTTAATGGAATTGTTTTAGAATTTGGTAGAAAAATGAAAATCCCAGAACATGAGGAAGAAGGTGTAGTGTCTTACACCAAATTATATGGAACAACCAAAGCACCTTTATATTGGATGCTATTTTTAACAGTAACTTATGGTTTTACATTAGCGGCATCTTCTTATGCAAATTTTGGTACTTATGCTTATGTCACATTTACTACTGTCTTTTTAATCTCAATTATACCTGCTATTTTATTTATTAAAAAGCCGACAAAACAAAAAGCTAAGATGATAGAAATTGCTTCTGCTTTTTGGACATTTTTAATGTATTTAGGTTTAGGTGCTATTCCTATGCTAAACAATTTACTATACTAATGAATTGGCTAATTAAACACACCAAAGCAAAATCCATAATTGGAGCAAAAGCAAAACATCTTTTTACTTTAAAAGACAATGGTTTTAATGTACCCAACTTTGTGGTTATTCCTTTCAGTTATTTTGAATCTAGGACCGAAAATAAACAGTTAGATCTAATTACACAATTAAAAGCTCAGTTTGGTGATCATACCGATTCAATTTATGCTGTCAGGTCTTCTTCTACGGAAGAGGATAGCGATACCCATTCTTTTGCTGGTCAGTTTGACACGTTTTTAAATGTGAAGTTGGCTGATATTCCAAATCATGTGGAACGCGTATTTGCATCTGCAAACTCCGAACGTGTAAATACTTACAGAAACATAAATAAGTTACCAAATAATCAAAGTTTAGCTGTTATCATTCAAGTGATGGTTAATTCAGATGTCTCTGTTGTTGCCTTTAGTAAAACTCCAACTGATTTTTCAAAAAATGAGCAAATCATTACGGCAATATATGGATTAGGTGAAGGCTTAGTATCTGGAGAATTGGAAGCAGATACATTTACGATTAGTAATGGTAAAACAAGTCAAACGTTAGCGAAAAAAGAATTCCAGTACCATTACTTAAACCACGAAACTGTTAAAAGTAAAGTGACTTCTGATTTAGTCCATACGCCTTCATTAAATCAAAATCAACTTACTGAAATTAGTAAAAATTTAAGTGAGTTAGAACTAGTATTCAATAGTCCACAAGATGTAGAATTAGCTTATTTTAATAACGAATTGTTCTTTTTACAATCTCGCCCAATTACAACCTCAAATTTAAAACCAACTGGTGAATATACTTTATGGGACAATAGTAATATTATTGAAAGTTATCCTGGTATAACAAGTCCATTAACTTTTACATTTATTGAAAAAATGTATGCCAAAGTTTACAGTCAAATGGCTGGATTAATGGGAGTATCTTCTACTCAAATAAATAAACAACACCTAGTTTTTAAAAACACATTAGGCTTAGTAAATGGGAGAGTGTATTACAATTTATTGAGCTGGTATAAAATGTTAGCCATGGTACCTGGTTATTCATTGAATGCACGTTTTATGGAGAAAATGATGGGCGTTAAAGAGCGCTTTGACTTGACAGACAATTATAAGATGAACAAATTTACCGCTTGGATTCGAATCATTGTTATGCTTTTTAAAATGATTGCACTTCAAGTTAAACTACCTAAAGAACGTAAACGTTTTACAACCTTTGTGTCACAGGTTTTTACTAAATATCAAAATTTAGATTATGAAGCAATGACTGACAAACAAGTTGTTGAAACCTATGTTAAATTGGAAGATATTTTATTGAATAAATGGAAAGCGCCTTTAGTAAATGACTTTTTCACCATGATTTGGTTTGGAATGCTAGAAAAAAAAATAAAGACGTTAGTACCTGAACATCCTAACTTACATAATGATATACTTTGTGGAAGTAGTGATATCATTTCAGTAGAACCTTTACATTTTAATTTTAGAATCGTTGAATTAATCAAAACGAATACTGAAGCAATAACTCTTTTTAAAAATAGTGAACCTTCTGAAATTCTTGTGACTTTAAAAAATGGAAACTTCACCGAAATTAACACACAAATTGAAGCTTACCTCAACAAATTTGGAGACAGATGTGTAGGCGAATTAAAATTAGAAAACTTATCCTACACACAACACCCTGAAGATTATATTGATGTATTAAAATCTTACGTTAGAGAGAATGTAAAAATTAACAATTCTAACATTGAAGATGACTTACGAAAAAATGCTGAGCAAATTGTAGTTGAGAAATTAAATGGGAAATACTTTAAAACTAAGTTTTTTAACTTTATTCTTAGAAACGCACGTGCACATGTCAGTGGTAGAGAAAACTTAAGATTTGAACGTACAAAAGCGTTTGGTCTAGTTCGTAAATTGATGTTGATTTTAGGCCAAAAATGGCAACAATCAGGGCTGATAATTGATTCAAACCATATATTTTATTTAGAATTAAATGAGATTCTTCAATTTGAAACTACTAAATCTAAATTCAAATCATTGATACTTGAGAGACAAAAAACATATAGTGATTTCCAGAAAAAAGAACCTGCTGTAGAACGCTTTTACTCTTATGGCAAAACGTTTAGCGATTCTTACATTTATTCTACTGAAAAGTTAGAACCTATTGAAGGTGATTTATCTGGCATAGGGTGTTGTCCCGGAAGAATAAAAGGACGCGTAAGAGTTGTGATTGATCCTAAAGAAATTAAAACTTTAAATGGTGACATTTTAGTAACGACTAGTACTGACCCCGGATGGATTACTCTATTCCCTTCCGCAAGTGCTATTATTGTAGAAAGAGGTAGTTTACTAAGTCATTCTGCTATTGTATCCAGAGAAATGGGAATTCCTTGTATAGTTGGGGTCTCTGGTTTATTAAGAACTTTAAAAACTGGAGACATGATTGAAATGGATGGAAGTACGGGTAAAATAAAGCAAATAGAAGCAGAAAGATAATGTCAACGAAATTTAAAAATACAAACCACTCTTACTTGCGATACGCTAATTGTTGGGAGGATGCTGATGTGCTTTTAGCAGGTCTCAATATTCAGTCTACAGATAAAATCATCTCCGTGGCATCTGCGGGCGATAATACATTTTCTATTTTATCAAAATCACCAAAAAAAGTGGTAGCTGTTGATATAAACACCGTTCAATTGTTTTTAACTGAATTAAAAAAAGCATGTTTTCTAACCTTAACACACGCTGAATTTTTAGCGTTTTTAGGTTTTAATACATCTACTAATAGACTACACTTATTTCAAAAGGTTCAACCTCAATTATCAATGCAAGCGTTAAATCATTGGGAGGCTAATTTTAAACAAATTGAAAATGGAATTATCCACCAAGGAAAATTTGAAAACTACTTTAAACTGTTTAGAACAAAAGTCCTTCCTTTAATTCACAGTACAAAAAAGATTAACAAGTTATTTGCTCTGAAATCGTCTAATGAACAAGCTCAGTTTTACAACTCAAAATGGAATACTTGGCGTTGGCGCTTATTGTTCAATTTCTTTTTTAGTAAAACTATGATGGCTAAATTTGGACGAGATAAATCCTTATTTAATGAAGTAGAAGTGAGTGTAAAAGATTTTGTGTTTGGGCAAACGGAAAAAGAAGTGGCTACCTTAAAATGTCAAACTAATTATTTTTTACATTATATATTAAAGGGTAATTTTGGAACACAATTACCACATTATGCTAGGCCCGAAAACTTTGAAGCCATAAAATCGAACTGTCATAAACTAGAATTTAGAATCGGTTTAATTGAGAATGTATTGACTAAAAATGACCGTTTTGATAAATTTAATTTATCTAATATTTTTGAATACATTTCTACTACCGAATTTAAAGTTTTATCTAAAACACTAGAGAATCATTCTAATCAGAAAGCTATTTTAGTAAATTGGAGTTTAATGGTGAAACGTAATATTATAGAGGTCAACTCTAATTTTATTGAATTAAGTAACTCTAATTTAAAGACCATAGACCACGGTTTTTTTTACAGAGATTTAAAAATTAATCAACTCAAATGAATGAATTATATATAAATACGGCGATAACAAGTTTGCTATTTCTAGTTATATTTGGAGTAGCAGAATTGGCTTATGTCAAATTTTCTATTAAAGTAGAAATTACACGGAAATTTGTTCATATTGGGTCTGGCCTATTATGTTTAAGTTTCCCTTTTTATATCGTAAACATTTGGCTAGTTTTATTGTTATCCATCAATTTTTTAGTACTATTAATCATCAGTAAAAAATTCAATTTTTTAAAGTCTATAAATAATGTGGACCGTAAAACGTATGGCAGTTATTTATTTCCAGTCACTATTTTTGTAATGTATTCCATTTCTACAGCATTAGACAACCTTGACTTTTACTTTTTACCTTTATTAATTTTTGCAATTTCAGATCCTATGGGAGCATTAGTTGGAAAAAAATATCCCATTAAAAAATACACTGTATTCAATCAACAAAAATCTTTAGGTGGTGCATTAGCCTTTTTTACCAGTGCATTACTAATTTGTTTTAGTTATTTTTATTGCTTTTCTACAATAGATATTATAACAGTAATTTTAGTGTTAACTATAAGTAGCTTAGCAACTATAACAGAAGGATTGTCATTCAAAGGAACAGATAACATTACTGTACCTTTAATAGTAGCTTTAATAGTGTATTTATTTTTATAATTTTAAGATGATAAATAGATTCAAATTAGAAAAAACAGAGCCTAACAGTCAAGCATTTTTATACTTGACTAACACACTGTATTCAAGTTTTGAAATTCCACATACAAGTCAACCAAAACCAGCTCACTTAATTGGGTGTTATGTTTTGTATAATAATAATGTCATAGTCGGTCGTTTTGCATTATATGACAACCCAAACATTAGAATTGAGGATAAAAAGACGCTGACAGTTGGTAGTTATGAATGCATTGATGATCTCAACATCAGTAAACAATTAATTACTAAAATTAAAGAAACTGCAAATCAACTTCAAGCTCTTAAGTTAGTTGGACCTATGGAAGGGTCAACCTGGCAAAATTATAGATTTACGGTGACCGAAGAAATGCCATTTTTTACAGAAATGTGTCATAAAAACTATTACCCAACTCAATTCAAAGCTTCTGGCTTTGACGTTTTAAAAACATACTCATCCACACTAAACTCAGCTATTCAATTGGATGAAGACCGTTTGGAACAGTTTAAAGACAGAGTCAAAGCTCAAAATTTAGTAATTAGAAACATTGATTTAATAAATTTTGAAGCAGAATTAATCAAAATTGCAAACTTTAGTAACAACGCTTTCAAGTCTAATTACTTATTTTCAGAATTTACAGCCGACTCATTTATATCCAAATATTTACCCATTAAAGAGTATGTGAAAACTGAGCTCTTTTATATAGTTGAAGATTCGAAAGGAGACTTACAAGGTTTTTTATTTTGTATTCCTAACTATTTTGATTCTAAAAATGAATCTGTTATTGTGAAGTCAATGGCCATTTTACCAAAACGTGAATTAGCAGGCTTAGGTATTTACTTAGGTGAATTAATGTACAAAAAAGCACTGAAATTAGGATACTCAAAAGCCATTCATGCCTATATGATTGACGAAAACAAATCGATCGGTTTATCAAATCGATTTAACGCTGAAAAATATAAGGCACATCATCTTTATGTCTGTAACGTATGAATATAATTCAGTTTTTTATAACACAAGTTCATAGCTCACCAAATAAAGTGGCCCTTGTTGACAATGGCAAAACAATTACCTATGGTCAACTCTTAAAACAGGTAAAAGAAACTGCAAATTACTTTAAATCTAAAGGTATTATTAAAGGTGACAAAATATTGATTGCCGTGCCAATGAGTATTGATACATACAGAATAGTTTTAGCCTTATTTTACAGTGGTGCAATTCCTGTTTTCATGGAAGAATGGGCCTTTAAAAATAATTTACACAATAATATTAAAACCCTAGATTGCAAAGCAGTTGTACTGGCTAAAAAGCTTAGATTACTCGCTTTTTTAAGTAAAGGAATTCGCTCAATTCCTATTAAATTATCCGCTTCAAAAGTAGGTCATCAAACCATTGAATTGTGTCAATTACGAGATGACGACCCTGCCTTATTTAGTTTCACTTCCGGCTCAAGTGGCACATCAAAAATCACAATTAGGAGTCATAATTTTTTAAGAGAACAATTTAGGGTATTATCAGAAGTAACAAATTGCAAGGGCACTGAAACGATATGTTGTGGCTTAGCAGTTGTTGTTTTATTTTATTTAGGACAAGGCAACACAATCGTTTTACGAACTAAAAAAATGTTAAATCAGCCACAAGTACTCTCTAAGTTACTTGCTAAATTTAAAGTGAATCAAATTGTAGATTCTCCTGCAAAACTATTGGCCTATGCTGAACTATTAATTAAACCTGTTAAAGAAAACATTACACATATTTTTACAGGTGGTGGACCAGTTTTTCCGAATGACGCCACACAATTAAATTCAAATTTTTCAAACGCAATAACTACAATTATTTATGGTTCAACTGAAGTAGAGCCTATAAGTACAATTACAACAGATAAAATTTTAGCAGCTAACAAAAATAGAAATGATGGTTTATGTGTAGGCGAGCTCAATAAAAATTTAACTTTAAAAATTATACAAGTAGATACAACTGAACGTGTATTTTCAACTGTATCAGAATTTGAAACCGTTTGTTTGGATGACAATCAAATTGGAGAAATTGTGGTTATGGGTAAACATGTATTAGACACATACTATAATTCTGAAGAGACATTCAAGGCACAAAAAATAGAAGTTGGTAACGATTTATGGCATAAAACTGGAGACAGTGGCTATGTAAAAAATGGTGTTTTATTTTTAACTGGACCTTGTAACGCATTAGTTTACCTCAACTCAAAATTGAGCTCTCCATTTATTTTTGAAAATAAAATTAGACAATTAAAAGGAATTAAAAAAGGAACATTCATCAACCACAACTCAAAATTAATAGTGGTTATTGAAACCACCTTAACACCTGATAAACTGCACATTGAAATACAAAAAATAATAAATTTTGATCACTTAATTATCTTAAAAAATATTCCAATGGATGTCAGACATCACACCAAAATAAATTACCTTGAATTAAAAAAGATTGTAAAAAATAGATTGAATTCAAATAAAGTTACTTAATATTGCACCAGAAATGAGAATAACAACTACAAATATGTGCCAAATGATGATGTGTAATATGAATTACGCTAAAGGCTCTATTGTATAAAAAATATAAATAAATATTACAAAAAAGCCTTTGCAACTCGCAAAGGCTTTTTTTTTGGATTAAAATTAATTGAAATGAAAACTATTAACTTAAATAAATCAATGTTCTGTTCAATGCAAATGATGTGCATGTGTATGATGCACATAATGCTATTGTATTACCCAGACTAAAATAATTAGAAAACAATTTTAAGTCCCTTCGGTAATACATTTTACCAAAGGGGCTTTTTTTTGATTAAAATTTAAATACTAAAACAAATTGACATGAGTAATTTAGCACAAAAAACAAAAGCGTTACACGCTGGACACGATACAAAATTAACAGAAGGAACAAGAGCTGTTCCTATTTACCAAAGCGCATCTTACGTATTTAACGATACCGAACACGCTGCCAATTTATTTGGTTTAAAAGAATTTGGTTACATCTACACACGGTTAAACAACCCAACGAATGACATTCTTGAAAAACGATTAGCGGAAGTTGAAGGTGGTGTTGGAGCCGCAGTATTTGCTTCAGGAACTGCTGCCATATCTTCTACATTTTTAACACTACTAAAATCTAACGATCACATTGTATCGTCTAGTAGTTTATATGGTGGTACATTTAATTTATTGAATGTGACTTTACCACGTTTTGGAATAGAAACTACGTTTGTAAATGCAGATGTAGTAGCCAATTTTGAAAATGCCATTCAAGACAACACTAAGGCTATATTCATTGAATCACTTGGAAATCCAAAATTAGACGTATTAGATATTGAAGCCATTGCCAACATAGCAAAAGCCAACAACATTCCATTAATTGTAGACAATACCGTAGCTACACCTACTCTACTTAACCCAATTAAATACGGGGCAAATATTGTGATTCATTCACTAACCAAATTTATTGGGGGTCAAGGCACCTCTTTAGGTGGTGTAGTGATTGATGCTGGAACATTTGATTGGACATCTGGTAAATTTCCTGAATTTACAGAACCGTCTAAAGGGTATCATGGTTTAAAATATGCGGAAGCCTTAGGCGAAATAGCCTTCATTGTAAAATTAAGATTAGAAGGGTTACGAGATTTTGGTGGGGCATTAAGTCCATACAATGCCTTTCAAATTATTCAAGGATTAGAAACATTGGATGTAAGAATAAAACAACATTCTAAGAATGCACTTGAATTGGCTGAATGGTTGGAACAGCACGACCAAGTCGCTTGGGTTAATTACCCCGGGTTAAAAAACAATCGCTACCATAAATTAGCGACTACCTATTTACCAAAAGGACAAAGTGGTGTGGTTACATTTGGTTTAAAAGGCGGATTTGATGCTGGTAAAAAGCTAACCGATTCTACACATCTATTCTCCTTACTAGCCAACATTGGTGATACCAAGTCTTTAATCATTCACCCCTCAAGTACAACGCATCAACAATTAACTGAAGCGGATCAATTGTCTGCAGGGGTAACTCCAGATTTAATTAGACTGTCTGTTGGACTGGAAGCTATAGAAGATTTAAAAAACGATTTACAACAAGCTATACACTCCATCTAATGTCAGACTTAAAATCTCATACAGTGACAAACTATAAAACTATAGGAGGTGTTCAGTATAAATTACTGGATATCTCTTATCAGCTTTTTGGTAAACCGTTACATACTGCTCCAATTGTATTGGTAAATCATGCCTTAACCGGAAATTCATCTGTCACAGGCGAAAACGGATGGTGGCCGACACTTGTTGGTCCTAATAAAGTAATTGATTTAAATAAATATACAGTGGTTGCTATTGATATCCTAGGTAATGGTAATAACCAACGTGTTGTAGAAAATTACAGCGACTTTGTTTTAAAAGACATTGCTAAACTGCATAACGATCTATTAATTCACCTCAACATTACACAGCTTGTAACGTCCTGAATTAACTATACAATTATTTAACAAAAGACTAAAATAACTATACACCATATATTTATAACACTAAAATAGCTATACATATACTTGAAAAGCTAAATTAGTTATACAAATTCATT
>Ga0256845_1000098_pt1 | contig 76260 bp, 52 predicted proteins | sample RiftiametaG_FD_189101 | JGI IMG/M metagenome (GOLD analysis project Ga0256845, IMG submission 189101) | Tube worm associated microbial communities from hydrothermal vent at the East Pacific Rise, Pacific Ocean - Riftia | ecosystem: Host-associated > Annelida > Integument > Unclassified ...
CGCCCGGTTTGGACTCTGGGGTCTCGGACTCTGGGGTCTCGGACTCTGGGGTCTCGGACTCTGGGGTCTCGGACTCTGGGGTCTCGGACTCCGGGGTCTCGGACTCCGGGGTCTCTGACTTCGGGCTCTCGGGTTCGGAATCCGGCTTGGCCTGCCCGTCGGTCGTGGCTTTGGGTTCGTCGTCTGTGGGTGGGAGCAGAGGACGGGGCGCCCGGAGCTGGGGCTCGGCCGAGTCGAACACACCCTTGCGCAGGACGAAGGCGAACGCGGCCCCGATGGCGCACATGTACGCCGAGGCCCCGAACAGACCTCGATCTTTCACACCCACGACGCACTCGCTGGCCTTGATGGTCGCCTCGTCACAGGCGATCTCGGACAGCGATACGAACCACGGGACGGCGAGCAAGGTCAGGGCCAGCAGGCCGACCATGGTCACGGAGATCTGGAGCAGGCGAGCGAGTCCCTCGGTGGAGACCGAGGTCTCCGATCGCGGCGTCAGACGCCAGCCGAGCGCGATACCCAAGGCCGCGATCACGAGGAGTACGGTGTACGCACCCATGCGGGGCGACTATCACACAAATGCCCCCAGGGGCAGGGCTCAAGTGTGGGCCAGGGCCCCTGGCACGGGCCTTGGGACGGGCCCTGGGACGGGCCCTGGCACGGGGCGGTGTACGGGCGTCAGCCCAGGCCTTCGATGATCATCTCGAAGACATCGGTGTCGTCGCTGTTGCGGGCCACAAACAGCACGCGGCTGGGCTTCTCACCCCTGTGGCTGCGGAACTCGCTGTGGATCGCTCGGGCGGCCTCCTCGGCCGGGATACCGGTGTCGAAGGCGCCCATGAGCGGCACGGCGATGCTCTGGTAGCCCTTGAGCTCGCAGGTCACGATCACCGCGGACGTCGCCCGGGCGATGTCCTCGACCTGGACCTGCTCACCGGGCTTGGCGGTGTTGGGCACATGGATGAGGTGCTTGGCCCGCATCCGGCCCGCGTCGGTGATGAACGCGGCGCCGATCGCCAGCGGAGTGTGGGCGCTGAGCAGCTGCTCGAGCGGGAGCCCGGAGAGCTCCTTGATCCGCGATCCGGGAAATACGTCGTAGACGCAGTCGGAGTTGATGGGACAGACGAAAGCGTCGACTTCGACAAGCTCCCACGGTTCGTTGCAAAGTTGGATTTCGATGACGTGGCCCTCTATCGGGTGAGTGCGGGCGAGCAGGGGGCGCTCCGACTTCGCTCTGTACGGTGGCGGTCACCGGAGGGGAGGTCGGGCGTTGTCGGACTGACGGGGGGAACGAGTGTTGAGGTCGTTCTTGGGCCAGCTGTCGAACGAGTTCTAGGCGACTTCCTAGACGAGTTCTTGGTTCTTAAACATGGAATCGAGCTCTTCGGCAACCTCGGACTCACTCGACCCGCGAGCGACCGCGAGCTCACCCACGAGCAAGTTGCGTGCGGTGCGCAACATCTCTCGTTCACCGTGGGAGAGGGTCTTCTCGGAGCGCAGGAGGGAGAGGTCGCGGTAGACGGCGGCGACCTCGTGCAGTGAGCCGGTGCGGATCTTCTCCATGAACACACGCTGGCGCCGGTTCCAGGTCTGCCGGTCCATGGGCACGTCGCGATCGCGGAGCAGCTCGAAGACCTGGTCGATCTCGTCTGGGCCGACGAGCGGGCGCATGCCGTTCTCGCTGGCCTTGTTGATCGGGACGCTGATCGTCAGACCGCTGCCCCGGACCTGGAGTCGATAAAAATGGAGATCTTGGCCGCCGACCGACTTGGTCTCGACGCCGACGACGTCGGCGACACCGTGGGCAGGGTAGACGGCAGTGCTGCCAACATCGAAGTTCTCGGGTTCGATCATTGTATGATTCGCGCTAATCACGCGTCCGCTCGGGGTTTCGGGGGCCTGGGAAGTCGCAGACCGCAGCTGAAACGCCGCTGAGGAGCCTCTAGGTTAGCCTGCACCGCGGGGGGGTGTCCAGGCGGGCCGGCCTGGGGCGCGGTGCCATCCATCACGCCGACGCTGTGCCGACGCTGCGCCGACGCTGTGCCGACGCTTGTGAGGGTGCCCGAGTCGCTCACAGGAGGGCGTCAGCGGAGCTCGGCGATGCGCCAGCCCTGCGCAGTCTGCTCGAAGGTGATCGCACGTCCAGCCCCGTAGCGGAGCACGGCCCGGGCGTTGTCCCCCGAATAGCTGATCGAGCCCGGCTCGAGCAGGGCGGCCTCGATCGCGTCGGCCCGCGCGGTCCAATCTTCACCGATCCGCTCCAGCATGGGGGTGGCCAAGACCCGCTCGAGTTGAACTGGAGAGATCCCCCGTAGGGCCCCGATGAGCGCACGCGCAGTAGCCGCAGGGGTCGAGGTGTCCGGGACGCCCGGGAGCCCGTCGACGACCAGGTAGCCCTCGCTGGTGTGGGCCCAGTGGAGCACCAGCCCGCCTTCGTGGGTGGTCGTCGCGGTCAACACGGCGGCCCTGCGGTCGTCTGGGAGCTCGGCGATCGCCTTTTGGGCATTTTTGTGGGCTGCGCTGTTGTCTCGCCACCGCGCCCGGAAGGCCTCGATGCCGGTGCGGGCCTGGAGATCGGGTGTCAGCAGGGCGTAGGCCGCGTCGGGATCGTCGGTGCGCAGGGCCGCGGCGTAGGCGTCGCGCAGGCCTTCGGGGCTGCGCTTGGGGCCGCTCGCACAGCCGAGCCCCGACACGGCCGAGAGGGCGAGGGCCCAGGGGAGCAGCGAGCGGGCGAGTGCGGGTGGGCCCAGATTTCGGGTGCGGTTCATGGTCCCTCGTATTTGGTGAAGATCGTCTCGGTGGCCTGAGCGGGGTCCGTCTCAGGGTAGTCCAGGGTGAAGTGCAGACCCCGGCTCTCCCGGCGGCGTCGGGCGCTCTCCACGAACAGGTTCCCAACCAACGCGATGTTGCGCAACTCGAGGACGTCGCGGGTGACCCGGTAGTTCCAGTAGTAGGCGCCGATCTCGTCGTGGAGCAGGTCCAGCCGGCTCCGAGCCCTGGCCAGGCGCTTGTCCGAGCGCACGATGCCGACGTAGTTCCACATCAGGGCCCGGACCTCCTCCCAGTTCGCGCTCACCATCACGGCCTCGCTCGAGTCGACCGCGTCGCGCTCGTTCCAGGCGTCGATCTTCGCGTCGGCGGGGGGCTCACGGCCGAACTCTTCACAGACCTCGGCGGCGCCCTTGGCCAGGACGACGGCCTCGAGCAGGCTGTTGCTGGCCAGGCGACAGGCCCCGTGCATCCCGCTCATGGCGACCTCGCCGATGGCCATGAGCCCGGGCACGGAGCTGCGGCCCCAGGGGTCGACCACGACGCCGCCGCAGGTGTAGTGGGCGGCCGGGACCACGGGGATGGGGGTCCGCCGCATGTCGACACCCACGGCCATGCAGCGAGCGTGGATCGCCGGGAAACGATCGACGATGAAGTCGTGATCGAGGTGGGTCATGTCCAGGAACACACACGGCTGGCCGCTGCGCTTGAGCTCCGCGTCGATCTCTCGGGCGACCACGTCGCGCGGGGCCAAGCTGGCCATGGGGTGGCGGTCCTTCATCAGGTCCTGCCCGCCCGCGGTCCGCAGGATCCCGCCCTCGCCGCGCAGGGCCTCGGAGACCAGGAAGCTCTTCGCGTCCGGGTGAAACAGGATCGTCGGGTGGAACTGCATGAACTCGAGGTTCCCGATCTCGGCCCCGATCCGGTAGGCCATGGCGATCCCGTCGCCGGTGGCAACATGCGGGTTCGAGGTGAAGCGGTAGACCTTGCCCGCACCGCCGGTGGCCAACACGGTGACCCGGGCGACAAAGGCGCTGACCCGATCGTGCTCGATGTCGAGGGCGTAGCAGCCGAAGCAGCCCGCCTTGCCGTCGACCTTGGCCCAGCTGAGCAGATCGATGACGTCGTGGTGCTCGAGGATCTCGATGTTGGGGTGGCCCTCGACCGCGGCGATCAGGGCACGCTCGATCTCGGCTCCGGTCATGTCGCGGTGGTGGACCACACGTCGACGTGAATGTCCGCCCTCGCGCCCGAGCTTGAAGGGCGCGCCGTCGAGGTTTCCCACCCGGTCGAACTGGACCCCGAAATTCTGGGCCAAGCCGGCGACCAAGCCCGGTCCGAGCTCGACCGCCCGGCGGACCATGGACTCGCGGCACAGATCCGCGCCGACCTCGAGGGTATCGGCGACGTGCGCGTCGAGGCTGTCGTCGGGCGAGAACACCGCAGAGATGCCGCCTTGGGCCCAGCGTGTGTTCGAGGACTCGCGCCGGTGCTTGGTCAGGATCGTGACTGTCGTCTGTCGGTCGGCGATCGAGAGCGCGAAATACAGGCCGGCGAGGCCGCTGCCGATGACCAAGACGTCGCTGCGATGGACCGGGTGCGTGGGCACAGGCCGTGAAACTAGCTTAATCGAGGGCCGCGGCGGCCCCCCGTCCGTCCAGGTTTTGGGCGTGGGCGAGGGGTGCTGCTATGATCGCCCCGTGCGCGAGCGAGGACGGCGCGGGCCCGAGGGGCGAGTGGGGAGGCGAGTGGGCTCGGCCATGCTGAGTGTGCTCGCTCTGGGCTTGTTTGCGCTGTGCTTGTTCGCGCTGGGTCTGGGACCCGGCTCGGTCGAGGCCGGCAAACCCAAGAAGAACAACAACAACTACTTCAAGTATGTGGACGGCGACGGGGTCATCCACATCACCAACCGCCCGCGCGGCAAGTCTGGGGACTGGAAGCTCTACAAGAGTGTCGCCGCCAACCGGACCGGCGCCGGGGCGAGCTCCAGTGAATTCAAGCTCGGCGCCGGCTCGAGGCGCAAGACGGTCACCCTCGACAGCGAGCGCGCGCACCGCTACGACGCCTACATCCGAGGCGCAGCCCGGCGCTACCAGCTGCCCGAGTCTTTTGTGCGCGCGGTCATCCACACCGAGAGCCGCTTCAACCCTCAGGTCGTCAGTCGGGCCGGGGCCATGGGCCTGATGCAGCTCATGCCGGGAACCGCGAAGTTCTTGGGGGTGCCCGAGCCCTTCGATCCACGCCAGAATATCTATGGCGGCTGCAAGCTCCTGCGCCTGCTCGCCAACCGCTTCAACGGTGACATGGTGCTGGTTGCGGCCGGCTACAACGCGGGGGCGGGCAACGTGCTCAAGTACGGCGGCGTGCCCCCCTTTGTAGAGACCCGAGCCTACGTGAAGTCGGTGCTGCGTCGCTACTACGCCTACGAGCGCCAGAGTCAGATCAGCGGCGCGAGCGTGAGGCGCGGTCCCGCTCGGAACATCGCCAACTGAGGTCTCGGCGCCCGCAGACGCCGCGGGGCGAACTGGGGCATCATCGGGCATGGCTCGTATAGGTCTCGCTCGGGTGCTCGCTCCGGTCGCCGTGTTGGCATTCGTCTCTGGGTGCACGGGAGAACCCCGCGCCGAGGCCGGAGCCGAGACGGAGGGCGGTGAGTCGGATGAATCGGGTGAGTCGGGTGAGTCCGGGACCGGCGCCGACACGGGAGAGACCGGTGTCGACGCGGCCCCGACCTACTGGAAAGACACCAAGCTCATCTTGGATGCGGCCTGCGTCTCCTGTCACCGGGCCGGAGAGGTCGCCCCCTTCACCCTCGAGGGGTGGGACGAAGTCCAGAACTTCGCACCTGTGCTCGCTGGGGCCATCTCGGATCGAAGCATGCCGCCTTGGCCCCCGCGCGCGGGTTGCAACGAGTTCGCCAACGACCGCTCCCTCGGTGAGGAGGAGCGCGAGATCCTCCTCGATTGGATCGACCAGGGCTACCCGGAGGGGGACCCCGCGGACGCGCCCCCCGAGCCCGAGCTGCCCGAGGACTTCGAGCCCGACTTCAGTGTCCAGCTGCCCGTGCCCTACACGCCCAACGGCGAACTCGACGACTACCGCTGCTTTACGATCCCCTGGCCTGAGAGCCTCACCGAGGACAGCTACGTGGTCGGCCAAGAGGTCATCCCGGACCAGCGCGACGCCGTTCACCACGTCATCACCTACGTCGCCGGGCCCGGCGAGTCGGCGTTTTATCAGAACCTCGACGACGCCGATCCGGAGCCGGGCTACACCTGTTTCGGGGGCCCGGGAAAGCTCGATTGGAGCGCCCGTTGGCTCGGTGATTGGGTGCCTGGCGCGGAGCGCTGGCTGGCCCCGGCAGGCACGGGCGTGCGGGTCGAGGCGGGCTCTTTGTTGGTCGTCCAGATCCACTACAACAATGCGGGTGGGGAGCCCCTGCCCGACCAGACCCGGCTTGATTTTCAGGTCGTGGACGAGGTCGAGCACGTGGGCGAGTTCGTGCCGATCGTCAACTATGGGTGGATCACCGGATCGACATCCATGAGCATTCCCGCCGGTGCCCCGGACACGAGCCACTCGGTCACCTTGGGTCGGACGGACCCGCTGATCCAGTTCCTGACCGTCGGGCTCGGCGTGGCTCCCAACGAGACCGTGGACGTGTGGCGCGCGGCGCTGCACATGCACACCCTGGGGACCCGGGCGGAGCTCACACTCGAGCGCGCCGAGGCCGAGGACGAGTGCATGCTCGGCATCGACGACTGGGACTTCAACTGGCAGGGGGACTACCTGATGCGCGAGCCCCAGGCCTTCGGTCCTGGCGACGCGATCCGCCTGGAGTGTCACTGGGACAATTCAGCTGGAAACCAGCCCATGGTCGACGGACAGCCCAAGGTGCCCACCGACGTCGGGTGGGGGGACGGGACCTTCGACGAGATGTGTCTCGGTATTGTGTACCTGGCGCGGCGCTGAGATTTCCTTGGTAGGCTGGGCCTCCGTGGCCTCCTCCGAAATCCCGGGCGTGACCAGCTTCGCCTTCAGTCGCCTGCTCACGCCTGAGCCGGGGACCGACACCTTGTCCCTGACCCGCGAGGGCCACCTCTTGGTGCATGTCTCCGGCGAGACCATGACCCGCACCGACGCCCTGCTTTTGTGCAGCGAGAACCTCGAGATTCGCCCGCTCAACCGGCGCATGCAGGGCCGGGCGGTTCCCTCCGTGTTTCGGCGTCTGGCCTCGCTCGAGGGCGAGGGCTACCTGATCATCGCCCGCGAACACGAGAGCTTCTATCCGCTCCGCCTCGAGCGGGATCTGTGTTTCTTCGTCGAGTCCGCCCTGTGGGCACTCGACGCCAGCTTGATGTGGGACGTGGGCATGCTGCCCGGTTCGCGGGGGAACTCGAACATCTCTCTGGTCCGGGTCGTGGGCGAGGGCATGGTCGCCCTGCGGATCTCGGGCGAGTTGGTGGCCGTGAAGATCTCACCCGAGCGCCCGCACCGGGTCCACGCGAACGGGTTTGTAGGCTGGGTCGGCAACGTCGTGCCCACGGCTGAAAAGTCGAGCCCCTACCTGCGCTGTGAGGGGGAGGGGGCCGTCTTTGTCGCGCTCCCCGAGGCCAAGGCCCGGGTCTCCGATGTTCCCTTGGGGGGCTCGGCGAGGACCTCCGGTTCTGTCGCTGCCGCTGCCGCTGATCCGCCCACCGAGGCCGCCGCCACGTGAATTCGGGTATCGAGGTGTCCTCGAGGCGCCCCAAGCCCAAGCCCGGCGCCAAGCACCGGCCGCGGCTCGAAGGTTTCAAACGCGAGATTCTCAACCTCCCCAACCTGATCACGGTGGGGCGGATCCTGATGATCCCGCCGGTCCTGGTGCTCGTCGACCGTACCGATCCCTTCAAGGGGATCATCGCCATGGCCCTGTTTCTGATCGCCGGGGGACTCGACCTCCTCGACGGTTGGCTCGCCCGGCGTCGCAACCTGGTGACTTTCTTCGGCAAGTTCGCCGATCCCCTGGCCGACAAGATCATGGTCATGGCCCTGCTGGTCTACCTGGTCGCCGAGGCCTACGTGCCCCCGTGGTTGGTGGTCGTGCTGCTCGGGCGGGAGTTTTATATGTCGGGCCTGCGGACCATGGCGATCAACGAGGGGGTGGTGATCTCAGCGGGGGCCGGCGGGAAGGCCAAGACCAGCTTCCAGATCGTCGGGATCTCTATGGTCCTGATCTACTTCCCCTATCGGGCACCCTGGGGGGGCGTACTGCACTTTCATCACCTGGGGATGATCCTCCTCTACATCTCGGCGTTGCTCTCGGTGTGGAGCGCCGTCCGCTACACGCAGGGCTTTATCCATGCCCTCGGGGAGATTCATGATGAAGGGGAAGAGGGGGATGAAGGGGAAGAGGGGGATGAAGGGGAAGGGGACGGCGAAGGGGACGAACGCCAGCCGCTCGAGGCCGGAGCCGCGCCCCCGCCCGGGGTCGGCCCGGCTTCCACCGAGGTCCAGGCCTCGGGCTCCGACTCGTGAGCGCATCGCTCCTGTCTGCGTTCGCGGCGGGAGAGCTCCCCGAGTTGGCTTGGCTCGACGGGGGCCCGAACTCGGCCAGCGCGCTCGGTCGCCGTCCCCTGCGAACGGTCCGGGGAGACTCGTTGGCAGCCCTCGACGAGGTCGAGGCGGCGTGGCGGGCCGAGCCCAGCCGGGGCTGGATCGGTTGGGTCAGCTACGAGCTGGGCGCGGCGACCGTGCTCGGCCGCCCGCTGCGATCCACGGCTGTCCCCCATCTATGCCTGCGCCAGTTTCAGCTCGAGCGTTGGGATCGGGCCAAACCGGAGGGCTCGGGGGGGGCCGCCTCCCCGTGGCCGCTGGAGCCGCTCGCGGCCCGGACCGACCCGGAGCGCTATCGGGGTCGAGTGCGCGCCGCCCTGGCGCACATCCGTGCTGGCGACACCTATCAGGTCAACCTCTCCCAGCGCCTGCGGGCGGGGTGGACCGAGGCTGCCCTGGCCCTCCCGCTGAGTCGGCGCATCGCCGATGTCTACGCGCACCTTCGGCGGGCGACCCCCGCGGCCATGGGCGCTCTGATCGCGGTCGGCCCTCAGCGAGCGCTGGTCTCCAACTCGCCCGAGACCCTGGTCGACGTCCGGCTCGGGGCCGCGCCCGCGGGGGGCGACCTCGCTCGCTCGTGGCCGATCAAAGGAACCCGGCCTCGACACCGAGAGCCTGCCGCCGACCAGGCGGCGGCGGCGGCCCTGTGTGCGAGCGAGAAGGACCAGGCCGAGCACGTCATGATCGTCGATCTGGTCCGCGCCGACCTCGGCGAGTTGGCCCGCGCCGGCACGGTCCGGGCTCCGCGCACCCCGACCTTGGTCAGCCTGCCCACGGTCCACCACCTGGTCAGTGAAGTTTCGTGTGTGCTCCGACCAGGGTGGTCTCTGCGCGGGCTGTTTGCCGCGCTGTACCCCGGTGGGAGCATCACCGGTGCGCCCAAGCGCCGCACGATGCAGATCATCGATGTCCTCGAGGACGAAGCCCGGGGCATCTACTGCGGCGCCATCGTACTTCTCGATGCCACCGGGCTGCGGGTGAGCATTCCAATTCGCACCGGCGTCCTCGATGAGGTGGGCCTCGAGCTGCGCAGCGGAGGGGGCGTGGTCTACGACAGCGATCCCGAGGCTGAGCGCCTCGAGACTCTGGTCAAGGCCAGGGCCTTCGACGCGCTGGCCTGGTGAGGGGTATGCTCCCGCCTTCGTGAAGACCCACGACATTCCCCACGATCTCGATCTCGACACTGCCAAGCTCGTCGCCCGCAAGGCCGCGGAGGCCTACAGCAAGCGCTTCGCCGAGTACAACTTCAAGTCGAACTGGGTCACGGAGACCCGGGTCGAGCTGGCCTTCACGGTCGTCGGCAAGACCCTCGACGGCGCCATGGTCGTCAAGAGCGACCGGCTCGCCCTGGAACTCGACGTTCCGTTCATGCTGCGGCCCTTTCAGTCCAAGGCGATCGAGCTCATCGAGCGTGAGGCCAACGTGTGGATCGCCAAGGCCCGCAACGGCGAGCTGGAGACCTGAGCTGGCGGGGACGCCTCGCCCTCGATGAAAGTCTGGTGTGAGGCGCCGCGATGATGGTGTTCACCACGGGCTGAGAGCGCGACGACGCCTCTCTGCCCGTGAGTCGTTTGGTTTTAGACTTCGTGAGCTGTCGGTTTGGGCGGTCCCTGAGACCGGAGCTTGGGTGGGCATAGCGATCCGACTTGGTCGGGCCCGGAGAGGGGTCATGCTCGAAGGACCGAGCTTTCGACTCCTCTGGGGTGGCGACATGGTCCGACTGACATCCATCGGCCTATAGGCGCTCACAGCACCATCGTTTTGGTTGACCGATCGCTTCGGTCGCTCGTAGATTGAGTCGAGCTGCCGATTGCGACGATCGAAAGCACAATCAGTATTGTCGAAAGAACATCAATGGCCGGCCCGTGGAAGAAGACACTTAGTGCTACGGCGACGCCTCTCGCGTCGATTTTCGGTAGCGGATTTCTTGTCATTGTCCCCATTCTCGCGGGCAGCGTAGGACCTTATGCGGTCGAGGCCATGGCATGTGTGTGTGCCCTGGCCTATGCGGTCGGCTATGTCATTCGTTTCAATATTCGACATGCAGAGCCGCTGCTCGAGTCTGGCAATGCACCACGCCTGGCAGCCTCGATGGAGAAGACCTCCGATCTGGCGCTGGTGATCGCCTATGCGATCTCCGTGTGTCTGTACATCAAGATCCTGGCCGCATTTGTACTGACCGGGTTTGGGTGGAACAATGATCTCAACCAGCGCATCGTCGCTATTGGGATCATCACGATCATCGGCGCGGTCGGCTTCTTCAAGGGGTTGGAGGTGCTCGGCGCGCTCGAGAAGATCGCGCTCGTCGTGACGCTGTTCATCATGGCCGCGCTGCTGATCGGCTTCGGCCTCTACGATGAGGGAGTCGCGGGCAGCGTCCAGAGGCTGCCCGCCCCCGACCGTTCTCACTGGGATATCATTACTGTGGTCGCCGGGACCTTGATCGTGGTGCAGGGCTTCGAGACATCCCGCTACTTGGGTAAAGAGTATGACGCAGAGACTCGTATCCGCTCGTCTCGGTATTCACAGATCATTTCGACGGTCGTCTATCTCGCGTTCATCGGGCTATCGATTCCGTTGATGCATTTTCTGGGTGACTCACCCTCGGACAACGCACTCATCATGCTCGCCGGAAAAGCATCGCCCTTTCTTCCTGTCCCCCTGATCGTGGCGGCCGTCCTCAGCCAGTTCAGCGCGGCCGTGGCGGATACCATCGGTGGAGGTGGAAACGTAGCCGAAACCACGAAGGGCCATATCGACGCGCGCCATGCCTATGTCGTGATCTGTGGCGCGGCGGTCGCCGTGTCCTTCCTGGGTACCCCCCAGATCATCGCGCTCGCGTCTCGAGCCTTCGCATTTTACTACTTCATGCAGTGCCTCGTAGCGATCGACGTCAGTAAGAACACCCTCCAGCGTGTCGCATTCGGCGCGCTCGCGGTGGTCTTGCTCTTCGTCGTTGGGTTTGCAGTTCCCGCCGGGTGACCCGAGGCGGGGACCTTCTCCGAGTGGCCGCAGATTCCTGGGTCCTTGAGACCGAAATCCGAACCTCCGCGGGCTGCCAGCGTTGTCTCGCTCGGGGCTGGACAGGCCCGTCGACCAGGGTTGGAGGGACCGCTATCTGGGTCCTTTTTAGGCTCAGGCGGGGGCCGGGACGTGCCCGTCGGCGGATCCAGCGACCTCAGGCTCGTCGTCGGGGACGGGGTCCAGGGCTTCGGCCGGTTCAGCTTTAGCCGGTTCAGCTTTAGCCGGTTCAGCTTTAGCCGGTTCAGCTTTAGCCGGTTCAGATTCGGCTTCAGCTTGTTTGGCCTCGGCAGAGGTGTCCTCGGTCTCGCCCTCTCCGAGCTCCCCCTCCGCGCCATGGAAATGCAGGAAGACCAGCAAGATCAATACACCGCACACCAGCGCCGTATCTGCGACGTTGAAGATCGGCCAGTACTTCTCAGGGTTCCACGGATAGTAGAACTGGAGGAAATCGACCACCCCGTGGCGTTCCACAAACTCCCCGTTGAGCCAGACCTGATCGATGCGGACGAAGCGATCGTGGAGGTTGCCGGCGGCCCCCGCGATGATCATGCCGATCGCTGCGAAGCCGTAGACCCGCTTGGTCGGCATCTTCCAGGCCAGCCAGCCCATGTAGCCCATGGCCAGGAAGGTGACGGAGATGAAGAAGCGCCGGGCCCACGAGGCATCGCGCAGGAAGCTGAAGGCCGCGCCCGTGTTGAAGCCGAACTTCAGGTAAAAGAGGCCCTCGATCACCTCGACCGCGGGTTTGTCCCGAACGTTGTCCCAGGCCCATTGCTTGGTCCACAGATCGAAGGCCAGGATCAACACACAGATGACGCCGACGAGGATCAGCCTGTTTGTGCGGGAGGGCTCGTCAGAGTGGGCGGCGCTCATGGGTGGCGCGGAGACTAGCAGCCTCGGCGGGGATGTCGAAATCGGTCGGCCAGGCCCACCCCACTCCCTCCTGGTCCCCAGTCCACCTCGCAGCTCGGCCTTTCGGTCAGGTGGGCTCGGTCAGGGCGCGTCCGTGGCGAGCGAGGTAGAGCAGGAACACGCCGACACCGAGCACCAGGGCGGCGTCGGCGACGTTGAAGGACGGCCAGCGTTCTCCAGGCCAGTAGTAGACGACCAGAAAGTCGACGACCCCGTGGCGGGGGACGTTGGCGAACGGGCGGCCTCGGACCATGGCCTCGCCGATCTCACGTGGGTGCTCGATGAGGGCCCAGAACGGGAGCTCAGCCTGGAAGTGGAGGGCGACCTCGTGGACGCGGGTGAGACGATCGACGAGGTTGCCGACGGCGCCGCCGGCCATCAGCCCGAGTCCGAGGGAGCCGCCGAGGCCGGTGTGGGCCGGGAGCCGCCTCAGCAGCCAGCCCATGTAGAGCAGGGCCGCGCAGGTGAACACGATGAAGGCGGTGCGCGCTCCCCCGACCTCGCTGAAGCTGCCGAAGGCCGCGCCGGTGTTGAAGGTGAAGTCGAGCTCGAGCCAACCGGGGACGAGCACCTTGCGGCCGCGTGGACGCAGGACCTCGTAAGCCCACTCTTTGCTCAGCTGGTCCGCGGCGACCACCGCGGCGAGCACGGAGCCGGCGGCGACCAGGCGCCGGGCCGAATTGTGGCCCCGCAGCCAGCGGCGAGGGTTCTCTGGCGCGCGCGCGGTCGGGGTCACTCCGCGACGGTACTATCGGAGCGGAGCAGGTCGAAGAGAGCAGGGCGCCGGCGGCTCGGCCAGCTCTCGGGTCCGTCTCGGAGTGCACGCCGACCTCGGGACACACGCTGATCCATGGCCTGGCGCGAGAGCCCATCCAGGGCGATGGGGCGCTGTGCCTGGAGATCCATGATCTCGATCCGCTCCTCGCCGAGCAGCCCCGAGAGGGCATTTTCGAGCAACACGGACTCGGGCAGGCGAAGTTCACGCAGGGCCGAGCGCAAGCGCGCGCGCATGCGCAGGGTCTCCCGCTCCTCTTCGCCGACCAGACGCAGGGCCTCCATGCGCTCGGCCGCGTCGCGGGCCAGGGCCACGTTGCCGGCAGCGAGCATGACGGGGAGGGCTCGGATCGAGGCGTCGGTGAGCGCCGGCTCCTGGAGCATGGCCTCGACCTCGGTCCAGGCGATCTCGTCGATGGTCTCCTCGTCGCCGCCCAGGGTCTCGAAGTCGGTCGAGCTCCACGCGGTGACCAGCAGGCGCAGGCGGACCGACTCGAACAGGAGGAGCTCGGAGAGGGCGGCCTGGAGCTGTGCCGAGCCGCTGCCGGCGCTCGCAGGGTCGCCGCCGTAGGCGTGACTGAACAAATTCTCGCCCAGGTCTGCGAGTCGGCCGGAGAGTGCGTCGTGCTGCTCTGCCAGGGCGCTGGCCCGCACGGAGCGCGCTGGCAGGCGCTCGCGCACGGCCTCGCCGCCGATCGCCGACACCCAAGGCTGGAGCTCCTTGGGGATCTCCACGAGCAGCGCGTCTCGAAGTCCGCTGTGGAAGGCCGTCAGATTGGGAAAGTGCCCATCCGGATCACGGACGGCACGGACGAGGTCGATCCCCCGCATTCGGGCGTCGAGCGCCTCCATCGCCACTTGCTCCAGATCCTCTCGGAGCTCCGACAGATCGATATTCGACCCGAGCGAGGACCCGTCGTCCGGGAGAGCGCTCACGACCGTGGCGGTGATCGATGGGTCCATGGCGGAGGTTGTAAGTCGGCTTCGGAGGGGCGCAAGGGGGGACGGTGGGATGGTCGGGTGGCCGAGATTGGGGAACCTGCTGATCTGGGGAGGGCCTGAAACTGTCGCGCGACCGCCCGGGTCCTCGATCGAGCACGGCGTGGGGCCGACACTTCAGCCCGACCGAGCTGCACAAATCGACATCCCCAAATCGACACGCCCAAAGTGGTCGGTGTCACTCGGGTTCGGGTTCGGCCGGCCCTGGAGCCAGGAGTGTGGGTGCGTCGGGCCGGATCCCGATGGGGACCTCGAGGCGCTCGCCGACGGTCACGCTGCTCGAACTGACCCGCATGGCCGTGACCTTGACCAGCAGGTCGGCGTAGCGCCACTCGAACTCGATGTTGTCGAGCATCTCGAACTCGACCCTGCCGTCTGCGCTGGGGATCGGGAGCGAGCCCCGGGTCACGCTCGGTTCGCCGTAGATGGCGGTCATGCGCTCGAGGGTGTGTTCGAGGTCGCGCAGTGCGGCGGCCGGGTCCGCGTGGGTACGCTGGTATGAAGCGTGGCGTAGGGGCAGATCTTCGGCGTCGAAGACGTAGAGGAGCCGGCCCTTCGAGGGCGGGCGGTCGAGCTCGTCGATGCGCGTCGATGCGACCCGTCCGCAGCTGAAGCGGACCTGGGGTAGGCGCTCTCGGGGGCTCTCCCTCATCCAGGAGGCGCTCGAGAGCGCGTCGACGGAGAGACCCTCCTGGATGAGGGCCGCGGCGATCTTCTGCCTGCGGGTTTGGGCCATCATGGCGCGGACCGAGGTGTCGGCGCAGCGGAGCCCGTGGTCTCGGGTGAGGGCGTCGACGGCGGCCAGGTCCGACTCGCCGATCTCGGCCCGAAAGGCGCTCGCGCTCGGAGCCCGGGGACCAGGGCCCGGATCCGCGAACTCGAGGGAGAACGCGGCGGGCAGCTCGGGGGGGCGTTTGGGCCCGTGGTCTCGGGCTTGGGTGCTCCGTGGGGTCCGGGACTCCGGGGCTGGTGTCGAGTCCGGGGCTGGAGAGCCACAGCCCGCGCTCGCCGGCATGAGGAGGGTGAGCGCCAGCGTCTTTCGGCGAGCGCAGCGGCGCCACGAAGAAGGGGATCGTGTCGACACAGATGGCTCATGGCTCATGGCTCATGGCTCATGGCTCAATCGGCTGGAGATAGGCTCGAGTCGTTCGCTCGAGTTCGCTCAGAGGCCAATCTTGCCCCTCTCGAGCGTGATCCTGACCAAGTCGTAGCTGCCCGAACCGCCGCAGGCGTCGGTCACACAGACCCGCCAGGTGCCGCTCGCTGCGGTGCCGGTGAGGTCCCCGAGCGAGCCTGGGGTCGCGGCGCCAGAGTTTGGATCGTACTCACACTCCATGTCGTCTGCACAGACGTCTTCGGTGCTGGAAATGCCGTCGCCCATGGTCTCTGCGTCTTTGGCCCCGCCATCGATGAACAGGATCGGGCTCGACGAGATGATGTCGCTCGAGTCGCCGCTGCAACCGGTGCCGTCGTCGATCACCTCTGCGACCCCCGGGCGACTCAACAAGGTGGTCACGGTGCCGTCTGGGCTCCCTAGTTTGACGACCAGATCACCGATCCAGGAGTTGGTGACGCCGATCTCCACGCTGACCCTCGAGACGAAGTCGAACTCGCTGGCTTCGGCCTCGAACTCGACACAGGCCATCTGATCGATGTCGCCCGAGTAGCCGTCTGGAATCGGCGCGACACCGACGGCGAGATCTTCAAAGACCTCGATCTCGTTGTTGCCTGGGCAGTCGTTGGGGTGATCATTGACGATCTGGACGCACATGGGCTCGAGCGCCTCGACGATGATGAGCTGATCGGCCTCGGTGAGGGCGGCGTCGCCCATGGCCATCGCCAGGTCGAGGACCAAGGCGTTGAAGTCGTCGATGGTGATCAGCGACATGGCATCGTCCTCGATGCCGGCGTGGGAGGTGACCATGTCGAGGCACTGCGCGTCGAGGGCGACGCCCTCGTCGATGCCCGGCCCGGGCGAGTCGACCTCGCCACCGTAGACGGCCGGACCACTGTCGAAGCCGGCAAACTGACGGGTGAGGCAGGTGTTGAGCCGCACGAAGTCGGTACCCGCGAAGAACCCGTTGACCTGGAGATCGTCGGCGACATAGTCGACGAAGGAGCCGGGTTGGCCGGGCATACCGATGAGGTCGATGAGCGCGGGCTTGCGGCCGATCCGTTGGTAGACCGTCGAGTCGTCGTTCAGGTCCTCGATGATCTCGGGCGCCATCCCGGCGAGCAGCTCGATGATCGTGATCTCGTCCTCGTCCGTCAGTGTCGGGGCGGCCCCGGCCTGATGGTCGTCGAGGGCGAGCGAGTAGTCCTCGGCCAGGTCCGCGAAGTCCTGAGCCGAGATGCCCATGCCCGCGTGCGCGGAGAGCATGTCGGCGCAGTCGTAGACCACACCCTCGCAACCAGCGGCCTCGCCGATCTGCTTGTCGAGGCAGGTGATGAGGCTGGCCCCATTGACGTCCTCATTGAGGAAGTAGGCGTTGATGCGCTGGTCGAGCAAGACTCTGGCGACGAAATCCTTGTTGAGGAGGTCGATGCCCTGTTCCCCACCGAGGCGCTCGCAGAGCCCACCGTCGGGGCCGGTATCAGTGTCGGTATCAGTGTCGGTATCGGTATCGGTCCCGATTTCATCGTCAGTCGTGTCGATGTTGGTATCCGTCGAGCTGGTATCGGTATTCGTGTCGGTGTCGGTGTCTGTGCCCTCCACGCTGGTCGTGTCGTCGCTGCAAGCGGAGAGCGCCAGCACGAGAGATGTACACAGGGGGCCTAAAACAATTAATCGAGAGGTCATCAACGAGGCTCCGCCTCGATGGTACACAGCTTTGTCGTGGTCGGGCCGAGTTTGGGAGGTCTATCGATAGCGAGAGGTGGCGTGAGTCTCGCTTCGGGCCCGGGGTGGATCGGACCTGGACCCAGGTTGGATCCAGGTCCGATCAGATCCAGCTCAGGCGAACTTGATCCGAATTCGCTTCTTGCGGCCGATTTGGAGACGCAGGCCGTCCTCGCCGCTGTCGGCGGCGGTGATCCGCGTGCCCATGTCGGTCACGGTCTCGCCGTTGATCCGCACGGCTCCTGCCGTGATCCGCTCGCGGGCGTTGCGTTTGGACTTGAAGCCGGCGACCGCCTCGTGGACGACGAGATCGAGGAGGCTCAGCTCGGTGTCGGGGAGCTGAACACAGGGCAGGGCGCTCCAGTCCTCGCCCTGACCAAAGGCCTGGGCGGTCGCCTTGCGGGAGCGGATGGCCTGCTCCTCGCCGTGGAGTAATTTCGTGGCCTCGAAGGCGAGCGTGGCCTTGGCCTCGTTGAGGGCCTTGCCCTCCCGCCGACCGAGCTCTTGGACCTCTTCGATGGGCAGCTCGGTGAACACCCGCAGCAGCTTCTCGACGTCACTGTCGTGACAGTTGATCCAGTACTGGTAGTAGTCGAAGGGGGAGCAGCGCTCGGGGTCGAGCCACACGGCCCCCTTGGCCGTCTTGCCCATCTTGCCGCCGTCGGCCGTGGTCAACAGCGGGTAGGTCAGGGAGTAGGCCGAGTCTGGGCGGTCGTCGCCCTGGTCCCGCTGGTCCCGCTGGTCCCGTTGGTCCCGTTGGTCCCGATCGGCCAGGGTCCGGCGGATGAGCTCGACGCCGGCGATCATGTTGCCCCACTGGTCGGACCCACCGACTTGCAGCTTGCAGCCTTCGGTCCGGTAGAGGTGCAGAAAGTCGTAGGCTTGGAGCAGCTGGTAGTTGAACTCGAGGAAGGAGAGCGGGAGCTCGCCCTCGAGGCGGTCGCGGTAGGTCTTGGCCGCGACCATGCGGTTGACCGTGAAGTGGCGGCCGACATCGCGGAGAAACTCGATGTAGTGCAGGCCCATCAGCCAGCTCGAGTTGTCGACCATGATCGCGTCGTTGGCTGCGCCGGTGTCGAAGTGGATGAAGCGACTGAATTGCTTTTTGAGGGCCGCGACGTTGGAGGCGACGACCTCGGGGGTGAGCATCTTGCGAGTCTCGGACCGGCCCGAGGGATCGCCGACCATGGCGGTCGCCCCACCCATGAGCACGATCGGTCGGTGACCGGCCTGCTGGAGCCGGCGCATGGCCATGATGGTCAACAAACTGCCCGCGTGCAGGGAGGCTGCGGTCGGGTCGTAGCCCGTGTAGAAGCTGACCATGCCCGTGGCCATGGCTTCGTCGATCGCGCCGAGGTCCGAGGCCTGCTCGATCAGGCCGCGCTCGCTCAGGTTCTGGAGCGCAGTGGAGCGCAGGGGGGACTGAGTGCGGGAGGAGGCCATGGGCTCCGAAGGTACTGGCTCCCCGCGGCCGGGAAAAGCCTGGAACTGGAGACCTCACGCGAAAACCGGATCGGTCACTCGGGGACAGAGCTGTGGACCGAACCCGCCCCCGGCAGGCTCATCCCTCGAGCCGCGCGAGTGTGGTCTCGTGCTCGTCGAAGGCGTTCTCGAGGGCCTCGAGTCGGGCCTCGAGCCGGGCCCGGTAGCGCGCCTGGAGGTCCTTCTCTCGAAACAGTTCGTCCGCGATCTGCATGGCGACGAGCAGGGCCATGCGCTGGGGCGAGTAGGTCCGGCGTCCACCGGAGATCTCCCGCAGATGTCTATCGACGAAGTCGGCGAGCTCCTGCACATACTCGGGGCCCTCTTCGCTGCGGATCGACAGAGTTTGGCCGGCGATCTCGACGCTGACGGACTGCTTCATGGACGGCGCTCGGGAGAACAGGCGTGGAGGATGGTCGGGGTTGAACGCGCTCGCTCAGGAAGCGAGCTCGGCCATGCGGGCGGCCTCGTCGTCGGAGCGCAGGGCGCTGAGAATATCGTCGATGTCGCCGTCCATGAAGCCGCTGAGATTGTGCCGGGTGAGGCCCACACGGTGGTCCGTGATCCGGTCTTGGGGGTAGTTGTAGGTCCGAATCTTCTCCGAGCGCTCGCCCGTGCCGATCTGCTCACGGCGGTCGGCGGCGCGGGCCGTCTCGGCCTTCTCGATCTCGATCTCGAGCATCTTGGAGCGCAGGCGCTGCATGGCGAGCTCCCGGTTTTTGATCTGCGACTTCTCTTGGTCGCAGCGCACGGCGATGCCGGTCGGGCGGTGGATCACGCGCACGGCCGAGTCGGTGGTGTTGACGTGCTGACCGCCCGAGCCGCTGGAGCGCATGGTCGTGAACTCGATGTCGGCGGGGTCGATGTGGATGTCGACGGCCTCGGCCTCGGGCATGACGGCGACGGTGGCCGTGGAGGTGTGGATGCGGCCTTGAGACTCGGTCGCCGGGACCCGCTGTACGCGGTGGACCCCCCGCTCGAACTTGAGGCGGGCGTAGACGGCTTTGCCGGCCAAGCGCCCGGTGATCTCGCGGAATCCACCCGATGAGTTGCCCGACAGCTCGACCTGATCGATCACCCAGCCCAGGCGCTCGGCGAAGCGCTCGTACATCCGCCAGAGGTCGGCGACAAAGAGGCCGGCCTCGTCCCCACCGGGGCCCGCTCGGATCTCCAGGATCACGTTTTTGCCGTCGTTGGGATCCTTAGGGGTGAGCAGGCGGAGCAGCTCGGCCTCGGCCTTGGTGAGGGCGTCGTCGAGTTCGTCGAGATCGGCCCGCGCGAGATCGCGCATGTCCGGGTCGTCGAGGAGCCCGAGTGTCTCTTCACGCTGGCTCTCGAGGCTGGCGAGCGCTGCGAAAGCACCTGCGACCGGGGAAATCTCGGCGTGCTCACGCGCGAACTCGAGAAAGCGTGGCTTATCGGCCATGACCTCCGGATCACAGATCATCTCCCCGAGTTCTTCGTGGCGCTCGCGGATGTTCTCGATCTTCGCGCGCAGCTTCGGGTTCATTCGTTCTCGACTCGCTGGGCCGCAGACCCTGAGGCGCGGCTCTGGGGCAGGCTTAGCACCGGCTCCGATTCCCAGCAACGGCCCTGGAGCTCGCCGCCAGGCCCGAGCTGGAGCGCGTCGGGTCGTGCGGGTTCCCGAACGGCCCGGGTTGGGCGGAGGTCACGCGATCCCGGGCAAGCAGGCCGAAAATGGGCCGAAACCGGGGGGAAACCCCGCTGAAACCGGGGGTCGTGTGCTCGCGCCGATTGCCTCGCGTGGACGGGCCGGGTATGCATGCCCCGCCATGGCGGACGAGCGTCTTTGGGCCGCGCGCTATCAGTTTCTCGAGGAGCTGTGGCGCGGGCGAGATCGGATCGTTTTTGACCCCGAAGTCGAAGACGAACTGCATGTGGGTGGTCTGGACGCTGGGCCCCAGGCCGAGTTGCTCGATGCTCTGATTCCGAGGTCGGCCTCGGGGCCGGGGGACGGTCGGACCTGGATGGTGCTCGACAACCATCGGCGGGCGGTGGGTCTGTCTCGGGGTCGGGCGGACGTCGAGTTCCTGGGACTCGCGGACGCCAGCCAAGTCAGCGCTGAGGTCTCTTGGGAGGTGGCTGTGGTCGACCTTGGGGGACGGGGCAGCGCGCCCCAGTCCCTGTGCCCGACCCTCGATGAGCTCGACCCGGAGCTGCACGCATTTTTGGAGGTCTTGGGAGAGGCCCGCGAAGATCATCCGGAGCGCAGCGTGGTCCTCACGGCAGCCTGCGGCGAGGACGAGGATGCGGCCTTCGAGCGCCTGGCGGACGTGGTCGTGGCCCTGTTCGCGGACGCGCGTATCTACGGCATGACCCGGCCGGGCCTGGCCGCGTTCTACGATTTTGGTCGTGTGCTCGAGGGCGAGGACAGTCAGGGCGAGCCGAGCATCGAGGTCGACAACAGTTTGGGCGAGCCCGAGCCGCGCTTCGACTGTCTCGTGGCCGTGGTCGGAGCTCGTGTGCCGAGTGAAGGCGTGACCTTTGTCGAGCTCCCAGGGCAGGTCGGTGGCGCGCAGCCGGACGGCGATCAGGCGCTCCGTGTCCAGCTCGACGAGGCCCGGCGGCGGGTCGACCTGCAGGCCATCGAGGGTCAGGACCTGCTCGAGAAGGTCGAGCAGGGCGAGGACCGAATTGCGGCTTTGGAGGAGCAGCTCGAGGCCCGCCCGGGAGCCGAGGGGGCGCGTCAAAACGACGGTCTGCGCCTGGACGCGGTGCTCGCCCAGGAGCAGAACCTGCGCTGGGAGCTGGAACGTGCCCGCAGCGAACTCGAGATCGTGCAGTCCCGGCCGGTCGAGACGCTCGAGGCTGCGCTCGCCAGCGCCGAGGCAAAGCTCGCGCGCACCGAGGCGACTCTCGCCGACCGCGCTCACGCGCTCGCCGCGGATTCGGAGCCGGGCGAGGACGAGCTCGAGGCTGACCTCGAGGACGAGCTCGAGGCTGACCTCGAGGACGAGCCCATCGTGCTCCTCGTCGAGTCCGCCACGCTCACGCGGGCCCAGGCGAGGGCAGAGAACCAAGCGCGGGCGAAAGTCCAGACCTTGCTCGGGAAGCTCGAGCGGGGGGCGCAGATCTCCGCCTTGGAACTCCACAGGGAACTGCGGGCCCTGTTGGCCGCGCTCTAGCGCTCTAGTCCAGCTGGCTGCGCTCTAGTCCAGCTGGCTGCGCTCCAGTCCAGCTGGCTGTGCGCGTGTCCAGTCGAAATACCCAGGGTAGCGCCGGACTGGGGTGCTGGCGGACATCGATTTCGCAGCCGCTGGACCGAGTCGCTGGAATTGGACAGTCGTGATTGCCCCACCGGGAGAAGTGGGACTATTCTATTTGTGCGCGGCCGCTGGCCACGCAGCACCGACCACGCCGCTTGACCAGCGGCACCGAGCGACTCCACGACGTTCATGTCGACACACCTGTGTCGGGGACCCGCCACCTGGTGGGCACCAATTGGCGAGCTGTCTGACCAACGGTTCTCGTCGAACTTCGCGGACGAGCCAGACGCTGAGGAAAATACGCGATGCAAGTTGACACTTCCCTTCCCACACCAGATTGGGCGGCCCTCGAGACCGCCTTTGAGCACAACGCTCCAGAGACCCACAGCTACCTCGACCTCGAGCTGGGGATCGTCGTCACGATTATCGACAGCCGCCCGGAGGACGAGGAAAAGCGCCTCGGGATCCGCCATGAGGCGAGCCGTTTTGTGCACCTGGACCCGGCCTCTTCCCGAGAGCAGTACCGGTGGATGGAGCGCTTTGTGGCCTCGGTCGAGGATGAGCCCCTGCGCGATCGGCTGGTCCTGGCCATCGACGGCAAGGGCGCGTTTCGGCGTTTCAAGGACGTCTTGCTGTCCTACCCCGTCGAGCGCGATCGCTGGTTCAGCTACCGGGCCAACCTGCTGCATATCTATATCAACGGCTGGCTACAGGCGAAGGACATCACGCTCGGCGAAGCCTCGCCCTGGGATGCTCCCGACGAGCCCCCCGAGCCGGACATCCCGCTGGAGAAGCCCGTGGGGACCCGCGGCGAGGGCCCCACAGAGACGCTGCGTACACGGGGCAAAGAGTTGCTCGAGCAGCTCCCAGCGCTCGAGCTCCCTGCGGCGATCGCCTACCTGCGGTTCTTGACCGAGCGAATGCCCTCGGTCCACGAGTGAGTTCAGCCAGGGAGAGCCCCGCGAACGACAACCCGGCGCCGCCGGGGGCCCGGGCCGACCTGCGTCGATTTATCGGCGTGAGCCTGGGCGGAGGGCGCGGCAAGAGCACGGCGATCGCCAGGCTCGAGTTCAGGGTCGAGCCCGGCCGAGGCCCGCTCGAGCCCAGCCCCGGCCCCTTCGACGAGGCCGCGCTCACCCGCCGTTCCCAGGCCCGGGCCCACACGCCGCCGGGGGAGCTGGTGCTCGCCGAGGCTCGGGCCCGGGTGGGGCAGCGCGGGGGCGGCGAGGTCGGGGATGTGCGCGAGGCCCCTTTTCGGGACGACGTGCTCCTGGCCTGGCTGGGCCGATGGGTCGATCCCCAGACCGTCGTCGCCTGGGATGTGCCCCTGACGCTCCCTCCTTGTGTCCGCTGTCGACTGCCCTGCCCGGGGCTCGGCGCGTGTACTGTCCCGGTGGTCCAATGGATGCTGCGCAACGCCGGCCGGCTCGCGGTCGGCCGGGGCCGCACTGATCCAGGCAAGCCCGCGGTGACGCCCTATACCCAGCGGGCGACCGAGCTGTTGCTCGCCCGCGCGACCTTGCAGCCGCGCGAGGCCCTCGGCCAGGGGATGGGTCCGCTCGCAGCGAGGGCCGTGTATCTGCGCCGGGCGTTGTCTCCCAAGCTGCGCTTGAACGAGAATCTGCTCGAGGTCCATCCGCGAGCGACCTTGATCCGCATGTTCGGGGCGGAGCAGGAGCGGCGGACCCGGCACGGGTCGGATCTCCAGGTTTGGGACAAACGCAAGCAGATGCTGGGGCAGCTCGTCGAGGGCCTCGCCTTCGACCGTGTTTGGCCCGACCTCGTGGTTCGCAACATTCACGTGTTTCACGCGGTAGTCGCGGCCTTCAGCGCCTATTTCTGGGCGCGGGAGGCGTGGCGTGGACCCGACGACCTGCTCGACATCGAGGATCCCCAACTGGGTGAGGCGGTGGACGAGCTGGGTGATCTTTGGCTCGAAGATGGATGGATCTGGACGCCTCCGGCGCGGCTTGGATCGTCTAAATTGGGGTAGTTGTATGTGGTACATAGAGCGCGCAGGGTAAATACATACCTGGAAATCGTGAGTCAGATCATGGTCTCTCGCGCTGTATTGATAGTCAGGGCTGCACGTCGGGTTGATCTGCGCCCAACCAACTTGGGAAGCGTGGGCTCTGTGTCACTCCTGGTCGGCGAAGAACTCTGCTTCTCGGGGCCCCCGCGCAGGGCCCCGGTGTTACCCTGCCCCGGCGTGCTCGCTCGCGTGACAAGCCGGGGTTTCATGACCGCTGACCAGCGCCGGGGTTGTCTCCGGTCGTCGCGAAGGTGTGTGAAGTGATCATTCAGATCGTCGATCCCGAAGACGAGCGCAGGTCGGTCATCCTCGGGGGCCTCCGGGCCGCTGGCCACGACGTACAGGCCTTCGCCGAGCCACCGTTCGCCGAGCCACCGTCCGCCGAGCCACCGGGGGAGCCGTCGCCCTCACTCCTGGATGTGCTGATCGTCGCGGGTCCCTGCGTGACCGAGCTAGCGATTCGACATCGCCGAGATCGGAGCGCGCACTGGATCTTGGCGTTGACCAGCATGGAGGAGGCCCCTGGGGCCCTCGCTGCCGGGGCGAACGACTGTCTCACGGAGGCCCCGACCCTCGACGCGATCTGTCTGCGGATCCTGGTCGCCCAAACCAGCGGAGCGCTGGCGCCGACCATGGGCGCTGAGGAGCAGGATTACGCGGACCCGGACAAGCTCGACGCGCTCTTGCCAGAGGTCACGGGTCGGCAGCTCCGGGCGATCTTCGAGCTCCTCCCCCTGCCGGTGGGCATCGTCGATGCGACCGGCTGCTTCGTGCAGTGCAACCGGGCGCTCGAGCGTGCTTTTCATCAGGCGCCCGGCTCTGTGGTCGGCCGTGGGCTGCCCGAGTTCTTTCGTTCGGCGGAGGTCGCCGCTATCTTGGAGGGGATCCAGCGTACTGGGCTGGTCCAAGATCAGGAGCTCCAGCTTCTCGATAGCGATGGGCACGAGTACTGGGTCGCGGGGACCGCCCGCTGGATCACCAGCGGCGAGGGCTACGTGATCGGAAGTTTCCTCGACATCACGGAGCGGCGCCGGACCAGCGAGGCCCTGCGCAACTCGGAGTCGAGCCTCCGGGCCGTGCTCGAGGCCTCACCCGACGGCATTCTCATCCACGCGCAGGGCCGCTACCTGTTTGTGAATCAGACTGTGGTCGAGCAGTTGGGTCACGAGACCCGGGAGTCGCTGCTCGCGGTGTCCATCTACGACCATCTGCACCCCGACGACGTCACTGGTGTCGAGGACCGGGTCAGGGCCATGGCCCTGTCGGGGGAGCCGGCCGAGGTTCGAGATATCGAGTTTGTACGTCTGGACGGAGAGCCCTTCGTGGGCGAGGTCGCGTCGGTACCGGTGATCTTCGACGGCGTGCCGGCGATCATCTCGCAGATCCGCGACGCCTCGGAGCGCCGACGTATGCAGAGCCAGCTGTTCCTGGCCGACCGTCTGGCGACGGTCGGGACCTTGGCGGTCGGTGTCGCTCATGAGATCAACAACCCCCTGTCCTGGGTGATCGGGAACCTCGGCTTGCTCGCCGACGAGCTCGACAACCAGGTTCGCATGCGCGACGACCCCAACCACGTCCCTGCGCAGGTGCTGGCCTCGCGCTCGCGGATCCGCAGGCTCCTGCGTCGCACCCAAGAGGGTACCGAGCGGGTCCGGAGGATCGTGCGTGACCTGGGTCGGCTGGCGCGGCCGGACGCTGGCGAGGACGAGGTCGTCGATGTCCACGCCCTGCTCGACTCGACCATGGAGATCGCGGATGTCCAGATCCGCCAGCGCGCCCGCCTCGAGCGGGACTTTGGTGCGCACGGCCTGGTGTTTGGTGCCGAGGCGCGCATGGGGCAGGTGTTCCTCAACTTGTTGGTGAACGCTGGTCAGGCGATCACCGCGGGCGCCCCGCGGGAAAATTGGGTCCGTGTTACGACGCGGGACCTGCCCGATGGGCGTGTCGAGATCGAGATCGCGGACACGGGGACGGGTATCTCGCCCGTCCACCTCGGCCGGATCTTCGATCCTTTCTTCACCACCAAGGTCGCCGGCGAGGGGACGGGCATCGGGTTGGCGATCTCGCAGACCATCGTCGCCGAGCTCGGCGGCGAGATCACGGTGGAGAGCGAGGTCGGGAAGGGCACACGTTTCTTCGTGCGCCTGCGCCGGGCCGAGGTCGGATCCGATTCAGCCGCGTCGACGAGCGACGGCACGAGCGAGACTCAGGGCGACGCGAGGGCTCGAATCTTGGTTGTCGACGATGAGCCGCTGATCCGAGAGATGGTCGCGGATGCTCTGGCGCGCCACGAGGTGGAGACTGTGGCTCGTGGCCTGTTGGCCCTCGAGCGGATCGTGGACGAGGATTGGGACCTGATCCTCTGCGACGTGATCATCCCGGAACTCACCGGGATCGAGCTGTGGCATCGGCTCCGCGAGCTTCGACCCGACGCGCTGGACAAGCTCGTGTTCATGACCGGCGGAGATTTCCCGGGCGGGGGGGGCAAGTTCCCCGAGGGCGCGAAAATCCGACGGCTCGAGAAGCCGTTTTCGATCCGTGCGCTGCGAGCTTTGGCGGAGCGCGCGGCGGAGTCGTCCCGGTCCTGAGGGTCCTGAGGGTCCTGAGGGTCCTGAGGGTCCTGAGGAAGCTCGGGCTCAGTCGAGGCCGAGGCGGGCCGCTGCCGACTCACCGCCGACCCGGGCGCGATCGTGGGCGGCATCGAAGTCGAGCTCCGGGCCGACCGCGACGATCCGATACGGGTTGATGCTGTCGTGGCTGGCGAAATAGTGGCGGGTGATGTGCTCGAAGTTGCAGGTCTGGGCGACGCCGGGGAGCTGATAGAGCTCGCGCACGAAGCCCCAGAGGTTTTGATAGTCCACGATCCGCTTGCGGTTGCACTTGAAGTGGGTGTGATAGACGAGGTCGAAGCGCAGCAGGGTCGTGAACAGAAAGATGTCGGCCTCGCTCAGCTGGGGGCCGGCCAGCCAGCGCTGTCGGCCGAGCAGGTCGTCCCAACGATCGAGACCCTCGAAGAGGGCCGCGACGGCTTGGTCGTAGGCACCCTGGGTGGTCGCAAAGCCCGACTTGTAGACGCCGTTGTTGATGGGCTCGTAGATGGCCTCGATGACGGCCTCGATCTGCGGACGCAAAGCGGGGGGAGCCAAGTCGACGGGTCGCAGGGCGAGGGGAGCCAGGCCCTCGCTGAACATACGCACGATCTCGCGTGACTCGTTGTTGACGATGGTCTCGCGCTCTCGATCCCAAAGTATGGGGACGGTCACCCGCCCGCTGAACTTGGGGTCGGCGGCGGTGTAGACCTCGCGCAGATACTCGCTGCCGAGCACCGCGTCGGCGCTCGCGCCCTCGACGCTCGGGTCGAAGCGCCAGCCTTGATCGTCCATGTAGTGATCGACCACCGAGACGTCGATGGCCTCCTCGAGGCCCAGGAGAGCCCGGGTGATCATGACTCGGTGCGCCCAGGGGCAGGCGTGCGAGACGTAGAGGTGATAACGACCGGCTTGCGGCGTGAACGCGGACCCCTGCTCGCTGCTCACGCGTGCGCGAAAACGGGTCTCCGGGCGAACGAAGCGGCCCTCGGAGTCGGGGACGTACCACTGTGTAGACCACTTCCCATCGACGAGACGTCCCATTATAGCGCCTACGCCGAGAGCCGGGACAGGTTACGGCGGGGTCAGGATGGGGCTCCCGTCGGGGACCGGGAGCCGGGCCAGCGGCACGATGCTGCGGCCGCCCACGGCGGGCACGGGCCAGGTCTGGATGCCCTCGGAGGTCGAGATCACGAACAGATAGCGGGGGTCGTCCAGGTCTTCGGCGAAGCGGAAGCGGACGCGGGTCGGGTGCCCGTCGTCGTCGCTCAAGATGGTCACGGTCAAGGTCGGATACTCGAGCACGTCGCCGGCGTGGAGCCGCTCGCTGTCGCGGCGAAAAAACAGCTCCCCGGCGGTGAGCATCCAGGCGCCGTTGATGGCCGAGAGCTCCAGAGTGTCGGCGGACGGTCGGAACGCAAACATGGCGAAGTCGCCGGTGAGGGCGAGGGCGCGCCAACTCCTGGGCACGGCCTGGCCGTTGGCGTGGAGCACATACTCGCCGTAGAGACCCACGGACTGGCTGGTGCCGGCGAGCATGATCACGTCTCGACCCTCGAGCTCTTGTTCGAGCAGGTTGCCCCGGGTGAAGGCCGCGATGTTGCTGGCCTGCATGGCGTCGAGGTGCATGATGTATCGGCTGCCCCACCTGAGGTCGTAGCCGACGTGGAGGGTGAGCAGGGCGGCCGCGGCGGGGAGGAGGGCGAGCCCACGCAGGCGAGCCCAGCGCGGGTTCTGGCGAGCCTCGAGCCCGCGCGCCCACAGCGATCGGGCACAGGCGATGATGATCCAGGCGACCAGGGGACAGGCGGCGAGCTGAACGAGCACCAACAGGCGTGAGTGGGCGGGCGCGACCGTGACGGGAAGCAGGCCGACGAGGCCGCCCACGAGCAGCGCACGCAGGGTCCGACGCTCCTGTTCGTGGAGGCCACCACGGGCGAGGGCGAGCACGAGCGCGGCGAGGCCCGTGCCCGCGACCCCGAACCATGCGTGGATGCGGTGGTAGTCCATGGGCCCCGGGTTCAGGGGCACGGTGAGGTCGTGCCACCAGGTCGCGGCGGGGTGTCGGAAGACGTGGATGGTGGCCGCCGGGAGCGACCAAAATGCGCCCGTGATCAGCTTGGGCATGCGTGTGGTCGCCCACCGCAGCCAGCCCAGGGGAGAGTGGACCGGGTCGGCGTAGACGTCGGCGCCGAAGGTCCCGTAGCCGAGCAGCTTGTGCACGGCCAGATAGAGGAACATGGGGACGAGGGCGGGCAGCAGGGCGCGCGCGCGCGTCCGCGAGCTGCGTGCAGGTGAATCGGCGCTCGTTTTCGCGGGCCCCCCGACCAGCCACTCCCAGGCGACCACGTACGCGACGATCGCCAGCCCGTACTCACCCGCGCACATACACAGGGCGATCAGGCCGGCCTCGAGCATCGGTCCGCGCTCTTTGACCCACTGGGGGGTGCTCGGATCGGGCGCCCGCCAGCTCAAGTGCACACGGATCGCCGCGAAACCGAAGGTCGCGCAGATCAGCACGCAGCGGTTGGCGAGCCAGCCCAGGGGCGAGACGAAGGCGGCCTCGCAGGCGAACAAGAGCACGGCCAGGATCGCCACCGAGCGCGGCAGCAGGCGCCGCGCGCAGAGCCCAAAGCTGACGATCATGGCCCCGAACCACAGCTGAGAGTGGATGTGCCAGGCTCGAGGTTGGTTGGGGAAGAGCAGGTGGTCGAGCCACAGCAGGACGCTCGCCAGCGGTCGGAACACGGTCCCGTGCAAGGTCGGCTCGGACCACCAGGGCGCCGTGCCCTTCTCGATGTGCTCGACGAGCAGGTCGCCCCGGCGCAGGAAGGCGTAGAGGTCGAAGGGGGCGTAGCCCCGGCCCGGGAACAGACCCGCGATCATGCCGTGTTGCATGAAGTCGTCGCTCATGGGGCCGATCTCGACGCTCCCCCAGCGCGTCGCCATGGCTGCGACGGCGACCAGGATCAGGCCGAGGGTCCACCATCGGCGCTCACCGTCGAGCTCGGGTGTGCGCGGACCCGGGGAGAGGGCCGAGCGCAGGGCTCGTCCAATCGCGTCGGCTGCTCCGCTCGATCCCCTTGATTCACTCATGTCGGCGCGTCTCCTTCGCCCGCCGACGGTGTCTGGATCGGGGAGGGCTCAGGGGCCGGGGGGTCGCTCACGTATCGGGTCCGCAGGCGCATGAAGGGGCGCTCGACCGCATTGAAAAACAGCACAGACAGGGCGATCGCGGCAGGGAAGGCCAGCAACAAGGTGTTGAGGGTCGCGTCGAGCATGGGGGGGATGCCGGGCCACCACTGGTGAAAAGGCAGCATGAAGCCGGGCATGTGCTCGCGCTCGAGGGGGTCGCCGAGGACCAGACCCACGACCATGAAGTGGCAGATATAGGTCGAGAAGCTCATGTCCCCCAGGAACGCAAATCCGCGCTTGAGGGGCTCCCAGAGCTTGGCCGCAACCGCGAGGTAGGTGAGCACCAGCATCAGGCAGACCAGGGATTCCCAGGTCGGCGCCCAGATTTTCCACCATGCCTGTTTGGGGTAGCCGCCGCTCTGGCTCAGGAACCACTCCCAGCCGAAGAACACGAGCAGGGCGGTCAGGAAACAGGCCCCCGGCCGCTCTCGCAAGCCCGCGGCGATCGCCTCGCTGATCGGGTTGCTGGGCCCGAGCAGGGAGACCCGCGGGTCTCGCTTCCAGCGCATCCACAGCCGGGCGCCGAGCATGCCGACCAAAAACGCATCGAGGCGGCCGGGGATCAGGTGCCAGTAGTGGAGGTCCCGGATGCTGTCACCCAGGTAGAAGCCGATCAGGCGCAGCCCGAGCATGAGGGCGATCATCCAGACCAGGGGCTTGGGACCCTGGCGGGTCATGATTGCGATCAAGAAGGGGAAGATCAGATAGAACTGAAACTCGACGGCGACGGTCCAAAACGCGGTCGTGACGGGGTGAAGGCGCAGGGCCGCGTCGCTCATGTCCCCGAAGATCGTGACCGTCGTGATGAAGCGGTCCCACTCGAAGCGGTCCGGGTACAGGGCGATGCCGAAGAACAGGGCGGTCAGGAACACGGGCATGACCCGCAGGACCCGGTTGCGCAGGTACTTTCCGTAGGCGAGCTGTTTGCCGAACCCGACCAGCGTGAAGATGAACCCGCTGACGATGAAGAACACCGTGACGAAGACGTGGGTCTCGATCAGGGGCGCGAACAGGGGCGAGCTGGCCTTGGGCCAGTTGTTCCAGGTGATCGGGGGCCCGTAGTGCATGCCCAGGGAGACCCAAAATCCGTGGTGAAAGAGCACCATGAACGCGGCGAAGCCCCGCAGGTGATCGAGACCTTCGATGTACGCGATGTTCAGGCTCGAGGCCGCGCGCGAGGCCGTCTTGGGCTCGGTCACCGGCGCCAGCATAGGCTGCCGGCGCGGCTCGGGGCAAAGCCTGCGCGCAGGGTCTCTGGGGAACGCGCGCTTGGATCGTGTCCCCTGATCAGGGGAGGTCAGGGGAGGTCAGGCGAGATCAGGTGAGATCAGGTGAGATCAGGGGGTCTCGACCACGAGCACCCGTTGGTTGACGGGTAGGTCCGTGAACACCTGCTGGATCCCACTGGCGGGCCAGGTCACCCGCAGCTGGTCGATCTTCGAGGCCGAGCCCACACCGAAGTGTGCGCTGCGCTCGGAGTGGCCGAGGAAGCTCTGGCTCGAGCCCCCGACCTCGTGAAGCTGGGTCTCGCCGTCGGCGCTGACCTCGATACGCGCGCCGAGGCCGTCTCGATTCGAGATCGTGCCCTCGACGTCGACCTTCAGCCAGCGGTTGGCGCTCACCGTGTCGTTGCGCCAGAGTTTTGGGGGCCCGCCGTTGTTGGCCAAGAACAGGTCGATGTCCCCATCCCGGTCGTAGTCGAAGCCGAGGAAGCCCCGGCCTTGGCCGTCGTCGACGAGGCCGAACTCGGGAGGGTTCTCGACCATGGTCCCGTCTTCGTGGGTCCAGGAGACTATCGGGTCGTCCGAGTAGAGGGTCGCGCGCCAGCCGTTGGTCATCGCTAGATCGAGGTCGCCGTCGTTCTCTTGATCGAAGAACACGGCGCCCCAGCCCCAAAATCCATCGCGGACCCCATAGGTGTCGGTCTGGTCCGAGAAGCTCCGCTCGCCCTCGTTGATGTAGAGGCGGTTGCCGGAGGAGTAGGGGCCCATCACCGAGCTCACGAACCAGTCGAGGTCCCCGTCGCGGTCGATGTCGGCGAGCGCCGAACCCATGCCGCTCTCGTCGGTGCCCACACCCGCGGCGAGGGTCTTGTCGAGGAAGGTCCCATCGCCGTTGTTCCAAAACAGGCGGCTGCATCCAAAGTCGGAGGTCAAGAGCAGCTCCACCCAGCCGTCGCCGTCGAGGTCGCCCCAGTTCGCGGTCAGGACGAAGGTGCCGATGGTCGGGGTTTCCGAGAGCAGATGGACGCTGTCGACGTTGACTCCAGCCAGATCGGTGACGTCCTCGAAGGCCCCGGGCTCGAGGGCGCCCCGGTTGTGGAGCAGGCGCGCGCTCGAGGGGTGCAGGCCGATGGCGCTGTTGCGCCAGTCACCCACATAGAGGTCGAGGTAGCCGTCATTGTCGAAGCCGCCCGCGGCCGCGGTGGTCCCGGTCAGGGGGTGTCCGGTCTCCAAGGTCGCGCCGCGGGCCAGGGCCTCGTCTTCGTAGAAGCCCTCGTGGTTGATCATCAGGTGGTGGCGCAGCCCCGAGATGGTCGTCAGGTAGAGGTCCTGGTCGCCGTCGTTGTCGAGGTCGAAGAACAGGGCGCCGCTGAGGTTGTCGAGACCGGCGAGGCCGATCTCCGAGGTGATATCTTCGAAGCTGCCGTCGCCCCGGTTTCGGTACAGGATCAGAGAGTCGTAGATCCGGGTGACGGCGAGATCGACCCAGCCGTCGACGTCGACGTCGGCGACGGCTGCCCCGGCCGCCACCCAGTCAGCGCTGCAAAAAAAGTTGTCCTTGGGCGGAGTGAGGGTGTCGATCAGGCAGTCGGGGGGCCCGGCTAGGCCCACGCCGTTGGTGTGGGTGATGCCGGCAGAGAGGGTGACTTCGCTGAACAGGACCTCGGTCTCGATGCAGCAGGGCAGGTCCCCCTGGGGCACATCGAGGCCGCCGTCCTCATCGGGGAGGCCCCCGTCTGCATCTGCATCTGCATTTGAGTCTGCGTCTGTCGTGTCAGTGTCGCCGTGGGAGTCGGCTCGGCTGTCGGCCTCCGAGTCGCCCGGGCCCGCGCTCGATTCGTCTCCGAGCGCATCGGCCCCCTCGCTACTGCGGGTGTCGCCACTGACCGTGGGGGCGACCAGGCAGGCTGGGACACAGACCAGCAGGGCCGCCAGAGCGCGGGCGTGGTGAGGTCCCCGGAACACGCCCCGAGTCTATCGCCGAGCGTGGGGGCTGTCGACGCAGGGGCGGATTCCAGTATCGATAGATTGGAACAGTCGGGAACAGTCGGGAACAGTCGGGAACAGTGTGGAGATAGACCTGGGCGCTGGGGGCGGGATACCTTGGGCAGCCCATGAGCAGTCCCGCCCAGGTCGACGTCAGCGATGCCCTCGACGACCTCGTCAATCAATTTTCGGACTCCATGTCCTTCTTCCGCGAGCTTATCCAAAACGCGCTCGACGCCGGCAGCTCAGAGGTCGACGTCGACCTCGAGTTCGAGCCCAGCGCCGCGGACCAGGGGGTGGGGGCCATGGTCATCGAGGTCAGGGACTACGGCGAGGGCATGGACCGGGAGATCATCGACAGCAAGCTGACCCGCCTGTTCTCGTCGGCGAAGGACGGGGATATGACCAAGATCGGCAAGTTCGGGATCGGCTTCGTCTCGGTGTTCGCCATCGAGCCGGACGCGGTCTGCGTGGACACGGCGCGGGGTGGGGAGGCCTGGCGAGTGCTCTTCGACAGGCAGCGCAAGTTTCGACGCCTGCGCCTGGACGAGGCCATCGAGGGCACGGTCATCCGCATCATCAAGCGCTCGACCCGGGCCGAGTTCGAGGGCTTTGTGATTCGGGCCGAAGAAGTGGTGCGCTACTGGTGCCGGCACGCGAGGGGGGAGGTCCGGGTCGGGGGTGTGCTGATCTCCGAGCCCTTTGGTCTGCGCGCGCCGATCAAGCACAGTCACCGCGACGAGTTCTCCGAGATCGAGATCGGCCACCGGGACGCGGGCCAGACGATGCACGCCTACTTCAACGGTGGCCTGACCTTGGTGGAGGCCGGCGACGACCACCAAAGTGCGATCGAGGCCCTGCGCGGCCTGTGTTTCAAGGTCTCCTCGCCCTACCTCGAACATACCTTGACTCGCGACGATGTGATCCAAGACGGGCAGTTCCAAAAGGTGGTCCGCAAGCTCGGGGAGCTCGCCCGTGGGCCGTTGCGGGCGCGGGTCTTTGAAGCGCTCGACGCGGTACTCCGGCGACCCCGAGGGAGCGAGGCGGATCTCGATCTCTACCTCTACCTGCGCGCCGCGTTGTGGCATATCGAGGACAGCGGAGGGGACATGTCGCGTGCGGAGCGGAAATCGGTCTGTGCGCGGGCCCCCAGCGGGCAGCTCTACACCTGGTCGAGTCTGCGCAAGGCCGTGAGCAAGGCGGATGAGCTCATCTTTTGTGATTGTCGTACACCGCTCTCGGACGCGGCCGAAGCCGCGGGGTTGCCGGTGGTGCTCACCTGGTCGAAGTTCGAGTTCGAGTTCGAGGACGGGTTCGAGGACGACGACAGCCTGAGCTCGCTGTGCGATGCGATGGGCCGGCTGTGTGGAGGGGTCGATAGGGTGCGCTGGCTGGGTGTGGCCTATTTCATGCCTCTCGCGCCAGAGCCCGCCGAGCGCACCCAGTGGGAGCCCCTCGAGCGGGCGCTCCTGGATCTGCTCGACGACTCCGGGCACAAGATCGCCGGGTGTCGATTCGCCCGCTTCGGGGCCAGCGGCAGCCTCTTGGGGGACCGGGTGGCGGTCAGTCAGCGCGAGTTCGGGGCGCTGACGCCGGCGGACGAGGCGGCGACGATGGCGACGGGCCTGTTCTCCCGCCGGCGGGTGCTCGTGGTCGACGCGGACCACGAAGCCGTGCGCACCGCGCTGGGCCTGTCCCGGCGCGAACCCGAGCTGGCCGCCTATCAGCTCGCCAAACTCTTCATGCTCACGCGCGGCTCGATCGCGCCGGAGCTCGACTCTGAACTGGCGGCCATCGCCATGCGCGCGAGAAAGCTGCGATGTCAAAAGCTGCCGATTTGATCGCTTCTCTGGGAGCCGGGGCCGAGCTCGACTCGGAGGGCGAGTTCTCTCTCGACCGGGACAAGGCGCGTCAAAAGATGCGCCAGTTTCAACTCGCCGATCCCCACCGCTATGTGCTCGCCCTGGTCGAGGCCGCGGCGCTGCGCGGGGCCACCCAGGTCGACTTCGAGATCGACGCCGACGACATGCGCATGCGCTTCGACGCGGCCTTGGTGTGGGCGGACCTCGACCAGCTCTACACCTCGCTGTTCATCGATCGGACCCAGGTCGAGGTCCGAGCCCGCCGGCAGCTGGCCCTGGCCTGCAACGCGGTGATGGCCCTCAATCCGGCCTTCGTGCGGATCGAGAGCGTGGACGCGCAGGGTCGCTACATTCGGGCGCGCCTGCGCCCGGATGCAGACGATGAACTCGAGCGTTTCGAAGCGGATCACGAGCAGACTCGGCGCTGCGATCTGAGCGGCCCGGCGACTCGAATCCACGTCAAAGATCGCTTTCGTCCCGGGCTCCTGGTCCGTTTTCTGCTCGACCTGAGCGGGAAGATTCCCGAGGAGCGACTGCTTCGGGCCCGCTGTGCCATGTCCGGCCTGAGCATCAGCCTCGACGGTGTGGCGATCAGCGCGGGCCTGCCCTCGACCCTGGTCTGCGCCGTGGAATTTGAACGCGGGACCCTCTCGGGTGTAGGGGGCCTCGACCCCGATCCACGGGGAGGAGGGACGGCCGTGGTCCTGCTCTCGAACGGGGTGGAGATAGCGACCCACGAACTCGGTGGGGTGCGGCGTGAGCAGGCCGGCGCAGCGCGTGGATCTGGGGCGGGTGCCCCCGGGCTGCGGTTTTGGGTCGACGCGCCCGATTTTCGCAAGGACGTGTCTCAGGGAGATATCGTCCGCGCCGATCCAAGCTACGAGCGCATGCTCGCGGCCGTGGCCTCGGCGACCGAAGAGGTCATGGGGAAGGTCGCCGAGACCTGGCTGGCGGGGAGCTTTGGGGACCGCAGCGCACCCACGCGAGACGAGATGTTCGAGCGGCTGCGCGCGTACTTCCTAGAGGTCGCGGATCCGAGTTGCCTGGGCGCGGACGTGGGGCCCCTGGGCCGGCTCGCCGAGCTTCCCCTTTGGCGTACGGCCGATATGCGCTGGCTCAGCGCCAACGCGATCGTCGACGGCGCCGATCCGGAGCGCGGGATCATGTTCAGCGCCCAGCGTTTCGAGGGGGTCGTCCCCCTGGGCTGGGGCCCGGTGATCTATGTGGACACCTCCGCAGAGATCGCTGCGGTCGAGCGCCTGTTTCCGGGTGCCGAAGACGTGAACTCGAAGTTTGGGAAGGCGGTCGAGAGGGAGCGTGCGCGCCGGCGCTGGCGCGCTCAAGTTCACGACGGGCGGCTACCCGCGGGACAGCGCCACCAGGCGGTGCGCTTCAGCGAAGGGGAGGTCTCGGGGGAGGTGGCGCTCATCCATGGTTCGAGGTCGAGCGTGCGCGTGGTGGTCGAGGGCTGCCTGCTGTGCGAGCTCGGGTTCGAGCACCCGGGGGTCGCCGTCAACGCGGTGTTGTCGGGGCCCTTCGCCGTGATCAGCGACTACTCCCGACCGAGCCGAGATCGGCGCTTCGCTCGGGCCCTGTTGCTGCTCTTGAGCCGGGTCCCGGCGGCCTTGGTCGCGCGCATGGACGAGGTCGAGATCCGGGCCATGGTCGGCCGAGTGCTGGGCTGGCTGAGTGCACCAAAGCTGCGCCGCGACTGGCTCGAACTGTTCGGGTACAAGGGCAGCGCCGATCGACTGTTGGCCGAGGTCGGCGGCTCTGTTCGTCTGCCCGCTCTGGGTGTGGGTCTGGGCGCGGAACTCGGTCCGGGGGACCCGGCCTCGCTCACGGCGCTCGGCCGTTGCGTCGAGTTTCCGACGGTCGACTCGGACCGGGTGAGCCTGGGGGAGCTGGAGCGCGAACGGTGGGCTCGAGAGCGTGAACGGGGCAAGATCTTGGTGGTCCAAGACGCGGTGGTCCGCGACGCGGTGTTCCTCGACGCGTTGGTCCGTCGTCCGCTGCTCCGAGAGCGGATCGTGGCCGCGAGCGCTGCAGATCGACAGCTGCTCGCGGCTATCTTTGGAGCCGAGGCGATCCACGACGATACTCGGGCGTACCTGGCCCAGTTCAAGCGGCGCGCGTTCCTGGCTCGGCCCGAGCGTCTCCCCGAGCTGGGGAGCTCACGCAAGGTCGCGCTCGCGGGAGGCCAGGGCGAGGGGGAGTCGGGCGACCCGGCGGTCTCGGGCCTCGTGGGTATCGATTGGGAGGCGCCTGGAGACTGGGAGCCCGGGGTCCCGGGGCGCGCGAAAATCGAGGTCTTTGTCGAGGGGCGGGCGCTGTGTGTGATCGAGGATCGGGCCTGGCTGCCTGGGGTGGAGGCCGCTCTGAGTTGGGTGGGGGCGCCCGTCGACGAGGACTGGGAGGGGCTCGCCGGATCGACGGCGCCCCTGCGAGAGGCCCTCGAGCGGGGCCAGGTCGAGCTGCTCCGGGCGTGCGCGGAGCAGGCCAAGGCGCGGGGGGAGCGAGGGGAGCGACCCGACGAAGACCAGCGCCGCCTGTTGTGGCTGGGCCTGGCAGCGTCGTTTTTGTCGACCGAACACGCCGCGCTCTGGCGTGCGATCCGGTCCACGAAGAGGGACCAAGCGGCAGCTGTCGACGCCTATTTGGAGGTCCTCGACTTGTCTCCGTGGGTCCCCCTGTCGACGGTCACGGCGGCGATCACCCAGGATCTCGGCTCGGGGCGAGTGCCCCTGGCCAGCGACATCCTCGAGTTTGCCGGGATCTCGGAGCTGCCCACCGGGCGCCGAGAACGGAGCTTTCACAGGCGGGTGCTCGGTCTGTTCTCCAGCCTCGAGCGAGCACCGATCTTGCTGTTGGCCAACGGGGCCCTCACGTCCTTGGCCGAGCTCGCGGCTGCCGACTTGGCCAGCGACGAGATCGCCCTGATCCACGACTCGGCGCTCGAGTACGACTGTGCACAGCGCCTGGTCCTGCGTGTGGATTGGGTCGACTGGATAGGTCTCTCGCGCCTGTTCCCCGTCGCGCAACTCGTGGACGCGGAGGCGTGGATTCATGAGCGACGCCAGCGCGAGGTCTTCGAGGCCCGCAGGGAGCTCGAGACCATCGCTCTCCCCCGATGGACGACCTTGCTGAGCGTCGACTTCGAGGAGCAGGGTTTCTCGGGGCAGCTCGGGATCCCCCGGCGACCACCCGCGCTGGGCGACATGGTGCGCATCACGCTGTGCCACGCCCGGCGGACCGTGACCGAGCTCGAGCTGCCCGCATGCATGCCTGTGGTCGGGATCGTCGATGATGCTCAGGCCGAGCTCGACCCTGATTTTTGTGGGGTCGATGTCGATGGTGCGCGCATCGATGATCTGCGTCAGTTCGTCTCGAAGCTGGTCTCGGAGCGCCTCTTGCCCGCATTGGCGGCGGCCTACGGGGGCTTCGACGAGGACCAGTGGGAGCTCGCCTGGCTGTGGATGTTGGCCTACTGGGTTCGCCATTGCCCGGGAGGTGGGGACTGGACCAAGCGCCTCGACGACGCGGGGGACCGCTTCGCCGGGCTTCCAGGTTTCGTCGACGTCGACGGGACCCCGCGATCGTTGCTCGACCTGATCGCCCGCAACAAGAACCAGGGCTGCCTGTGGTACCTGGAGGGCAGGCCCGAGTTTCGCTCTCGCCTGCCCTTCCCGGTGCTGGCCCGTCGCCCCTTTGAGAGGGCGCCCCTCGAGGCCCTGTTCGACACGGTCACTGATTTTGGTCCCCGCTGGAAGGCCCGGGATCGGGGTGAACAGAGGCGAGGGGCGGCCGCGCCCTCGCCGGCTGCGGTGAGCCCCGAGACGGCGTTGGTGAGCCTGAGTCTCGAGCGTCGGGGCATGGTCGGCGTGATCTGGCTGCCCGAGGCCTACCCCTTCGACGCGGGGGTGTGCCTGGGCGCGGAGGGCAAGGTGGTGGAGGTCGCCAACCCCGTGCCGGCGCTCCCGATACAAGGGGTGATCACGGGCCTCGAGGCCGACGACGAGTTCAGCCGCGCCGAGCTCAGCGGCGTGCAGCGGCGCAACTTCGAGACCCGCGCCGTCACGCTCTACTCCGGCCTGCTGACCGCCCAGCGAGACGACCTCGCGCACCCGGAGCGGGCTGATTTCATGGCTCTGGACGAGGTCCGCCGCCGCGAGCTGCGTGGGGCGCAGCTGCGGGCCGCGGCTATCGAGCTGGTTCGGGCCCGCCTTCGGGGGGAGCGCTTCGACGCGATCGCGGGGGGTCTGATCACCCGCCTGCGCAAGGCCCCCCTGCTGCGCCTGGCGACCGGTCGCTCGATCTCCATCGACGTCGCCGAGCGGCTGCGCCCTCTCGAGCTCGGGCACCTGGGTCTGTGGGATCCAAATACCCCTGCGCCGAGTTCGACGGATCGAGGCGAGGAGCTCTCGGTCGGGTCGGAGGGGTCGGAGCGAATCGACACGCTGGCAGGCGGAGCAGGTGTATCCGGGGGCTCAGGTGTATCGGGGGGCTCAACCGATGGCCTCGAGTCGGCCGCCTGCGACCCCAGCCCCGCGCGGGTCGACGCCCCCCGCCCCGATCCGATCGCGGTGATGCTCGAGGCCATCCGCGACGAGCTGCGCATGGTTCGAGAGGTCGATCCGGGCCTGCTCGCGGAGGGCCGACTCGACGCCATCGCGGCTCGACCCGGGGGCGGTGGGCAGCTCGTGCGGATCCACGACGGGGTGGTCTTCGATGTCGCCCATCCCCTCTTTCAGGAGGCCCTGCGGGACCCGGACCCGACCTGGATCAGCTTCCTGGCTTCGCTCGCGTTCACGGCCCTGAACACCTGGCTGGAGGAGGTCACGGATGCAGACGAGCGCAGCTTTCATGTCGCCCACGGCCAGCTCTTGCTGGCGGCGATGGTCACCGAACTCTGAGCGACTCAGACCGCGAGGTCGTCGATCATGGCGCAGCCCAGGGCGGTGGCGGCGGCCAGGGTCTCGAGCTCGGCCAGGGCGTCCGTGGCCAGACTGTTGCTGAGCAGGCGCTGCCGAAGGGGTTCGAGCATGGTCGGCTCACCCCCGGCCCAATCGATGAAACAGGCCAGAGCCCGGGCTTCGTCGAGGGGCAGGGGTTGTCCCCGCAGCGCGAGGGTGTGGTAGCCGATCGTCGTCAGGCGATCGAGACCCTCGCGCAGGACTGTGTCGAGGTGGCGCTGATCGGTGGCCAGACACCACAGGACCCGGTTGCGCAGGCGGTGGCTGAGGCCCCGCAGGGCCCGCTCGAGCTCGTGGCGTAGATCTACGGGGGAGATCGTGAGCGCCGCGAAGGGGTCCTCTCCAGCGAGGACCACGTTTCGAGCCTGCCATTCGGCGATCTCGAGGGCCTGAACATCGACCGAGCCGAGCAGCTCGATCTGGGTGAGGACCCGGACCTGGAGACCCCCGCGAAAGGTCGGGGCGAGGGCGAGGGCGAGGGATTCGAGGGCTTCGCGCGAGAGGTCGTCGGCGATCACCAGAAGCTCGGCGCCACCTCGGTAGTTGCGGTTTGGGCCAGCGGCCGCGCCGACCAAACAGATCGCGCGCAGCTGCTCACCGAGCGCGTCGAGGGTGCTTCTGGTGGCGTTCTCGACCAGCGTGCGGATTGCAGCTGGCAGCCACTCCAGTGCCTGGGCCATGCCTCAGCATACCCAACCCTCGGCGAAGGCGGAAAAAAGCCGATCAGGCGTAGGCCCCGGTCTTGGCGAGGACCCGTTTTTGGGACTGGAGCAGGACCCGGCCGGGGCCGCTCATGCGGGTCATGAACAGACCTTCACGCCCAAACAGCATCTTGACGATCCCTCCGACGGTGACCACGTCGTAGTCCGTACCCGAGGAGAAGGCCGCCAGGTTTCCGGTCGAGATCGTGAGCTGCTCGCCCGGATCGAGGTCCCGCTGCACAAAATCACCGGCTCCGTGGATGAAAACGAGGCCGTGGCCGGAGATCTTTTGGAGCAGCAAGCCGGCACCTCCGAACAGGGCCGCACCGAAGCGGCGGGCGACCGTGACCTCGATCTTGACGTCGCCCAGGGCTCCCACAAAGGACCCGGCGGTGCAGGTCACTGGACCCTGGGCCAGGTCCCACACGGCGATCTTGCCGGTCTCGTTGGCGCCGAGCACGACGCGGGCTCCGGGGCTCGTCGCGGTGATATAGGTCATGGCGAGACCCTCGCCGGAGAGCAGGCGTGAGACCGCCGCACCGGGGATCTTGAGGCCCCAGTCGATGCCGGTCTCGTGGGCCACGATGGCTCCTTTGCTCGCCCAGATGGCCTGACCACTGGCGAGGGTCAGCTCGACGGTCTGAGCGATCTCGCCGTGGAGCCGGTAGGTCCCTCGCAGGCCGTCCGGGACGGCGGGCTGGGTCAGGAGTTGGAGACCGGTGCTGGGCTCGTCGTGCATGTCCGCATCATAATCGGAGCACGCGGTCGTCGAGTCCCGGCGCTACCATGGGGCCATGCGAATTTCCTCGCTGGTGCTCTCGATCTTGCTCCTGCTCTCGCCGCTCGGCTGCGAGCTGGCGGTGGATCCGGGCACGGCCGCGCCCGCTATCCAGGAGATCGGAGCTCCGGTCGCCAAAATTCAGGCGACCCGGCTGGAGGCCCACGGCCTGACCCGCATCGACAACTATTACTGGCTGCGCGAGCGCGAGGACCCCGAGGTGCTCGCCTATCTCGAGGCCGAGAACCGCTACACGGAGGCGATGACCGCCCACACGGCGGACCTGCGCGAGAGCCTGCGCAGCGAGCTCAGCGGGCGCATCAAACAGGATGACGCGAGTGTCCCCTACCAACTCGGGGACTACTTCTACTACTCCCGCTTTGAGACCGGGGCCGACTTCCCCGTCTACTGTCGCAAGCGTGGCTCCCTCGACGCGGCCGAGCAGCAGACCTTGGATGTCGGTGATCTGGCCCAGGGGCACGACTATTTTTCGGTCACGGGTGTGAAGGTCAGCCGAGATCAGCAGCTGCTCGCCTACGCCTCCGATACGGTGGGCCGGCGCATCTACACCCTACAGGTCAAAGACCTGCGCACGGGGGCGACCCTCGACGATGCGATCCCCGAGGTCACGGGGGACTTCGAGTGGGCCAACGACAACCGTACCTTGTTGTACACGAAGGCGGATCCGGAGACCCTGCGCAACGACCGGGTCTACCGCCACGTCCTGGGGACGGACCCGGCCACGGACGTGCTCGTGTACGAGGAGAAGGACCCCACCTTCGAGGTCTGGCTGGGCAAGACCAAATCGCGTGAGTATCTGTTGCTCGTGTCGTCGCAGACCCTCAGCGACGAGGTCAGGGTCATCGATGCGGACGCCCCGGCCAGCGAGGCGCGGGTCCTCCTGCCGCGGGAGCGGGGCCACGAGTACGACGTCGAGCACTACGGCGACCACTTCTATTTCCTGACCAACGACCAGGCCGAGAACTTCCGCCTGGTCCGGGCGCCCGTCGACGCCCCCGGGCGCGCCGACTGGGAAGAGGTCATCCCGCACCGCGAGGATGTCCTGCTCGAGGACTTCGAGATCTTCGCCGATCACCTGGTGCTCGAGGAGCGCTCGGGCGGACTCCTCGACCTGCGGGTGCGACCTTGGGACGGCAGCCCCGAGCACAGCGTGACCTTCGATGAGCCGGCCTACGTGGCCTATGTGAGCGTCAACCTCGAGTTCGACACCCAGGTGCTGCGCTTCGCCTATTCGTCCCTGACCACGCCCTGGTCGGCGTTCGACTACGACATGGGGACCCACGAGCGGGTCCTGCTCAAGCAAGACGAGGTCTTGGGGGGCTTCGACGCTGCGAACTATGTCACCCGCCGGGTCGTCGCCGAGGGCCGCGACGGGGTCGGGGTGCCCGTCACCTTCGTCCATCGCAGGGACACGGCCCTCGACGGCACGGCGCCGACGCTCATGTACGCCTACGGCTCCTATGGATCGAGCATCGACCCGTGGTTCTCGGAGAACGCCCTGAGCCTGCTCGACCGGGGCTTCGTCTACGCCATCGCCCATGTCCGCGGCGGGGAGGAGCTGGGTCGGGCCTGGTACGAGGACGGCAAGCTGCTCAACAAGAAACACACCTTCACCGACTTCATCGACGCCAGCGAGTTCATGGTCGAGGCTCGCTATGCCGACCCGGATCGGCTCTACGCCTACGGGGGGAGTGCGGGAGGGTTGCTGATCGGGGCGGTCCTCAACATGCGCCCCGAGCTCTTCGACGGGGCGATCGCCGCGGTCCCCTTCGTCGATGTCGTGACCACCATGCTCGACGACAGCATCCCCCTCACGACCGGCGAATACGACGAGTGGGGCGACCCCAATAGGCGCGAGTACTACGACTACATGCTCTCCTACTCGCCCTACGACAACGTCGAGGCCAAGGCCTACCCCGCCTTGCTGGTGACCACGGGCCTGCACGACTCCCAGGTCCAGTACTGGGAGCCGGCCAAGTGGGTGGCGAAGTTGCGCGCCCACAAGACCGACCAAAACCCTCTGCTGCTGCGTACCGACATGAGCGCGGGCCACGGGGGCAAGGCCGGGCGTCTCCAGCGTCTGGACGAGGTCGCCTTCAAATACGCCTTCTTGCTCGATCTCGCCGACATCCACGAGTGAGTATCGACAAACGAGGCAACTCCGCACGAGCCGTTTTTTCGTAGAGGGCGAGGCGCTGAAACGCAGTTGTACCGGGCGTACGACAAGTTTCAGCAATGTGGCCCTCGGCGGGGGCCGAGCGAGGTGTCGTGAGGGCTTTCGCCACGTGCCGCTGGGCTGCGACATCCAACTCCCGGCTGAAGTTACCGCTTAGTCCTCGAACTCGATGGTCAGCTGGGAGGAAATGCCGTTGCGCTCGTAACCGACGGTAACCGAAGTTGCCGTCGACAGGGATGAGTTGATCGGCGCCCAGTTGTCCATGTCCCCGACGTCGTAGCCGTCGATGTCGACAACGATGTCATCGACCTGGATGCCGAGTTCGCTGGCGAGGCTCCCCGAGGGGACCGACGTGAACTTGTAGCCAATGGTCGGGCCAGTGGGTGCGTACTCCTCGACCTCCGCCGCAACTTCGACGATGTACTCCTCGGGGTTGTCGCGGATCCAGTCAACCAGTTCTTCGGTCAACTCACAGGTTCCCGTCGAACATGAGACATGCTGGCTTGGGTCATCGAGTGGCTTCCCCATCCCGGTCTCGTCGGTTCCGACTTCATCGTCGCCCACACACGGGTATGGATTCGGGTCCGAACTATCCGGGTCGAAATGTGCGTTGCAACCGGTTTTGAGATCCTCCGGCGGATAGTTGGCGGCGACCGTCGTGGCGCAGGTGTTCGAAGCATGTTCATGGCGTCAGCACGGTCCGCGCATGCATCCACCGTGTTGGCCTCCATGTCCTCCAGGATCTCGTCTAAGGTCTCCCCCAACTCGGCGTTGTTCTCCAAGTAGGCGAGCACGAGCGCGTGGTTGTTAATGCAAAGACAGTGGTCTTTGTGCATGGGGTAGCCGGAACTGCCCACCACCGCGACGGTGTTCGTTCCGATCAGCCCGGTCGCCCCATCGGCGCTCCATCGCCACTTTCTTCCCGGGCTCGGATCGCTACAGCACGGTCCGAGGTCGCCACACCCCGGAGCAACCAAACAATAGAGAAACACGGTGGCGATGTTCGCCAATAAGGTTGCTTTGTGAATCATGAGTGGCTCCCGAGGCAGGACGAGAATGCCAAGGTCTCGATTTTACACGGTGAGGTCTCCAGTTCATTGGTATGGCCGAGGTACTCCTCGCACGTAAGCTGTGTCACGCATTCCCGCATCTCGAACGCGAGTTCCCGGCAGTCAGGGTGTCTCCAGAGTGTGAAATCAGGACGATCGCAATCTTGGGTGCACTCAGAAATCGATGAGTACGCGAGGTCCGGGTGGTTGCACTCAAACGCCTGTTCGCACTGCTGGGTGCAACTCTCGGTGTAGCTCGGGTCAGCTTGCCGACTACACCCCACCACCACGCCCAGCACGGCTGCGGCCGCTAGCAACGCTGGCCCACGACCTCTGCCGGCTTCTCGGATCCAGTTCTTCACGGTAACTATGGTAGTCTAACTGGGCGAAGACCACCAACCGGAAGATGTCGACGAAAGTGAGGCAGGTTTCGTTCGAGTTTAGTGTCCCATCGACGGTGTCGGTCGGGCCGAGATAGTCGAGTCAGAGGGCTGGTTGATCCAGACTTCGGTCGGGAGCTGCGGCGGCGTGGGTGGGCCTTTGGGGAAGCGCTCGGGGTGGGCTTCGAAGGCCGCGGCGAGCGTATGGGCGTGGAGTCGGTAGGGGACCAGAGGGCCCAAATCAGAGACCGCGAGGCAGGAGTCGAACCTGCTGTGCGCGTGAGCGCAGCGCTTTTACAGAGTGGTGCCCCACCGTGGAGCCTCTCGCGGATAGTCGGGACGGCCGGATTTGAACCGGCGACCTCCTCACTCCCAGTAAGGCGCGCTGACCAAGCTGCGCCACGTCCCGAGGTCGTGTCTATGTTCGTGGAAGTCGAGACGGTGGGGATCGAACCCACGACCCCCCGCTTCCAAAGCGGGCGCCCAACCATCAGGGCCTCGTCTCGAGGTGTCGGGATGGCTGGATTTGAACCAGCGGCTTCTCGGTTCCGAACCGAGCGCGCTACCAAACTGCGCTACATCCCGACTATATGCATTTCTTCCAAAGGCGGATGAATGACAATGACATCACTCCTGAACCCGGGAGAGAAGTCAGGCTTGCCTGACTTCCCCGAGTACACTGGTGCGCGTGCGCGCACCCTCGCCTACGCGAGAACCTCGTTCTCGAGTTGTGGTGCTCCTCCGACCGGAGAAGGGGGCTCAGCGGCCCCTGGCGGGCCTGATGGGGCTAGCGCGGCTGATGGGGCGAGCAGAGTATGGATACGGCAGGCTCGACAGCGTGTGCTGAAGCTCGACCATTCCCAAGTGCTGCGTGTTCGCGTTCATGTCCATCACCAATGCCCCGTTGGAGCTCTGTGTATGTAACCGCGAGGGTGGGGGTGGTCAAGGTAAAGCATGAAGAAAAGGTGGGCCCGCACCTCGCCCCCGACGAAACATCCTGCGCGAGGGGACGCGATGGGTTCACCACGGGCTGCTAAGCTCGGCCATGCTCAGGCGCGCTCGAGTCAGGTCTGGATCGATGAAGAGGATGCCGACGTCGATGTGGTCCCGTGCTTCGAGGTGGGTGTGTTGCATCTTGCTGGGCCTGGTGGGCTTGGGCTGCGCCGGGTCCGACGAGGGGACCAAGGTGGCTTCCGATCTGAACCAGGGTCCCGCGGTCGATGCTGGGAGCGAAGTCAAGGGGGGCGAAGAGGGCTCGCTCGTCGCGGTCGGAGCATCGACTTACGTCGGTCGGGAACTGCCGCTTCACTGGCTCGCCGAGCTGCGCCTCGAGGGTGCCGACGCAGACGGGCGGCTCCTGACTCTGGCCGCGGGGTTCATAGCGACCGCAGAGTGCAGCGACTGTGGGGCTCCGCGCTACGCGACCTTCCTTGCGGTCCGCTGCCCGAGCGAGGACCGCTGCGAGCTGTTGACCGCAAACTGCGAGCTCAGCCTGGCCAAGTCCGAGGGCGAGCGGGTGCTCGTCTCCATGACCGCGGTCGAGGGCAGCGAGGCCCCGGAGCGCTGCGAGGGCTACTCGGGGACCTTCGAAGCGACGCCCGCACCCGAGTAGTCGAGAACTCTGGGCGAGGCCGCGGCCGAGGGGCCTCGCAGCGTCGCACCCGAACCAACAAAGAGGGGCCCTGATGGGCCCCTCTTTGTGTGTAGGCCCGGTGGCCTCAGTTCATTTGGGTCCAGCCGAAGCCGCCGCATCCCGCGTCGAGATCGCCGGGATCGGCGCTCCCAGCCAGGGCGGCATCGAGGTCGGCTCCATCATAGACGGCCTGGCAGTAGTAGAGCGTCGCCTCGACGTAGGTCCACTCGAAGCGGCTCCACAGCTCCGGGAAGAACTCGTTCGCGGCGTCGTTTTGGGCGACCAGGTATTCCTCGTCGTTGTCCCACTGGTCGATGTAGAAGCTGCCGCCACCGTTGACCCAGGACTCGGCGGTGATCGTGTGGGAGTCACCCCACTCGTCCATGTATTCACCGACGATCGCGGGGGCTTGTTCTCCGGTGTCGGTTTCGGTGTCGGTTTCAGTCCCGGTATCGGTATCGGTTTCAGTATCGGTATCGGTATCGGTATCGGTATCGGTATCGGTTTCAGTTCCGGTATCGGTTTCAGTTCCGGTATCGGTTTCAGTCCCGGTATCAGTTTCAGTATCGGTCTCGGTGCCGAGGGTGTCGCCGATCTCGTCCTCACCACTTCCGTCGTCGGTGCAGCCGGCGAGGCCGAAGCTGGCGCTGGCGCTGGCAAGGCACAGCGCGAGGGCGGGGAGGGAGCGGAGTGAAAGGGAGGTCTTGGATGTGTGGGTCATGGTTCAGCCGTAGGTAGAGGGCGCGCGCGGGGCGAGGGGATCCGCGCGGCGACCTCAGGGAAAGGCAGCGTCACGACAAACGCCAGGCGCGACCACAGAGCGCTCGTGCGCAGGGTCGTGTCTGGGGCGTCGGGATCTGCCGATGATGGTTGCCTCATCCTCCCCTCGAGGACGTCGTACACATGCACACCGAAATTGGCGGCATACCTAGGGCAGGTCTTCGGACTCGTGGGTCAACCTAGTAGCCGTCGCTTCCCAGCTCGACAGAGCCAGTGCTGTTGACGGCGTTCGTCGCCACTCACCGCTGCGGGGGCAGTCCCGGATTCACACCGGATTCCCTCTTGCGACGTCCACCGAGGTGGACGAACCGTGGGCGCGGACTGCTTATCCTCGGGCGAGGGGCCCGTCAATTGGGCTCACTCACGCCGACTCCGGCACCGAGGCGACTCAATTTTACTTCGACTCAGTAGCCCGCGGGGATGGAGCCACGAAGGAAGGTGATCGTGTTGGGCGATCTGCGGGTCGACCATAGGGCGCTGCGAGGGTGCTCGGGCGTGCCCTCTTCGATGCCTTCGCTGGTCGACCAATCTGGTGTCTGACCGGGGCCGAGGCTGTGTAGGCCGCTCTGCCAGGGGCCGATCACGTAGGTGTGACCCGCGATCCGACAGTCGAAAAACTCGCTCCAGTCGGTTGCGAAGCGGTGCCCGGCCTCGGCCCCGAAGGTCTCGCAGGTCCGGAACCACACCAGGGCGTCCTGGCCCTTCATGCGATCGCGGATCGCCGCCAAGCCGGCGTGGTGTCTGTGCTCGGTCTCGACGGCGTCGGCCCCGAGCTCGGCGTAGCCGATGTTCGCGCAGCCCCACTTGCCGTGGCCCCAAAACTGGAGCTCGCGGATCGGTCGGTCGCCCGGGTACTCGGCGACCCATCGCAGGGCGCTCTCCCAATCGTCGAAGCCCTTGAAGTCGTCGAGGCGCCGGAGCAGGGAGTAGAGGCCCCCGCCCGCGGCCCAGGCGTGGCTCAAGCCCGGGCCCGGCACACGCTCGAAGAGGGCGCCCATGCCCGCACGGACCCGACCCATGAGACCGCTTCCGCCTCGGCGGGCGAAGGCGGGGACGAGGTCGCCGGTGCAGGTCCGGTCGTAGATCATCAGCCGTAGGGGCCGGCTCATGGCGGGAGCATACTCGAACTGGGCTCGGCTCGGCGTCTATGGATGGTCACGCACGCAGGCGACCCTCGCTCGGCGCGCTCCTTGGGTAGAAGCTCGGGAGACGGTCGTCGTCAGGCGTCAAACTTGGTCCTGAGCAGCTCACAAAGCCGAAGGATGGACAGGGGCGAGCTGCCCTCGGCCTTGTTGTTGACGATCATGAAGCTGGGCACCGGCTTGGCCCGGAGCTGGGTGACGATGATGTCGGCAAAGCACGATCGGACCTCAGGATTGGGATCGACGAGCGCGTCGAAGGGCGCGTAGGCCTGCTTGCCGGTCTCGTAGTTGTGGTGCCGCGCGAGCATCCAACGCATGACCAGGGCCGGTCGATCCGAGCCTCCGCTGGCCTCCCACTGGCGCCGCAGGTCGGGCATTTTTGGGAGCTCGACGATGCAGTGGGAGGCGCCGACTCGCTCGAGGGCGTGGACGTAGCGGGGTGTGAAATAGTCTGGGTTGCGGATCTCGACGGCGTAGCGCGGGCCCTTGGGGAGGGCCTCGATGAACTGGGCCAGACGCGAGGCGAAGGCCCGGGGTCCACCGGGGACCGACTGGGGCGGGAACTGAAACAAGAGCACACCGGCGTGACCCCGAAGCCCGCGCACGAAGGGTTCGACGACACTGCGGGTGGCGTACTCGGGCTCGAGGAACAGCTCGTTGCGCTGTCCGGCCCGGCTTCGATACCAGGACTTGTCGGGGAATTTGACGGTCGTGCACTCGGCGTGGGCCTTGACCAGGAGCTGGAAGTCCGGGCTCAGGTCCGCGCGCAGCTCGGTCATGGCCTCGGTGGACATGGGCCCGTAGTAGGTGCGGTCGAGACCCACGCTGCGCATGAGCGGGTGGCGGGCGTAGGTCTCGAGGCCGGCGCGAGCGAGCAGGCGGGGGTTGGCGCTGCGGTCCCAGATCAGCCCCTCCCACCCGGGGAAGGACCACGACGAGGTGCCCATGCGCAGGGGCTGGGCGAGCGTGCGCAGCTCTTCGCCCAACCTGTGCACGGCCGGCGGCAGCGCGGCGAGGTCGAGGCGCCGACCCGCGTCGACCTCGGGGCCTCCGAACATGTCGAGCTGCCGGCTCACAGCTCAGCCTACCCCAGCGGCTGGTGGGCGGGCGCGGGACAGCGGGGGAAGGGGAGGGCGAGCGCGCGCCGGTTGATCCGTGGTCGCGAGTTGGCCAAGCTGGAGCTGGGATGACCCACCAGATCGACACTCACGACCAGCTCCACGCCTTCATCCGCGAGCATGGGCACCTGCGTGCTCAGGTCGTTCAGGATCTCGACCTGCGGGCCGAGGCGGCGCTGCTCGGGACCATCGAGGGGCACGGGGCCGTGTTCTTGGGCTGCACCCTCGACTCGGAGACGACGGTGCATCTCTACCGCAGCGGCGCCGAGCTGTTTCCGCCGCTGCAGGCCGATGCGCAGCTTCCCTTTCGGCCCTACCGGGCGGGGCTGTACACCGTGGACGAGCTCTACGAGGGCTTCGATCCCGCGGTCGAGGGCTCGTTTTGGAAGGCGGCCCGAGACAGCCGGATCTACGAGTACTTCACGGCTGTCCACAAACGCGACGAGCCGGTGACGATCATGGAGGCGCTGGCCATGCGCCTGCACGATCACGCGATCGAGGACGCGCTCCAAGAGCTGCTGCGCGGGCCCGCCGGTGGTGAGCACAAGCGGGTGGTCGCGATCATGGGTGGGCACGCCATGCGCCGGGATGAGACGATCTACGCCGAGGTCGCTCAGATGGCGCGCACCTTGACCCGGGCGGGCTACCTGGTGGCGACGGGCGGGGGACCCGGGGCCATGGAGGCCGGCAACTTGGGGGCCTACCTGGCGACGGCGGAGGACGGGGCTCTGGGCGAGGCCATCGGGATGCTCGAGGGCGAGACGCGCTACGCAGAGCACCACTACCTGGAGTTGGCCCTGGAGGTTCGGGCGCGCTGGGCCCCGGAGCAGGCCGGCGAGAGCCTGGCGATCCCGACTTGGTTTTATGGTCACGAGCCCAGCAACATGTTTGCGAGCGCGATAGCGAAGTACTTCGCCAACAGCGTGCGCGAAGACGGGCTGCTGGCGATCGCCACCCACGGGGTGGTCTACGCTCCGGGCAGCGCAGGCACGGTCCAGGAGGTGTTCATGGACGCCTGCCAAAACCACTACGTCATCTTTGGGCAGGTCAGCCCCATGGTCATGCTCGGGGTCGAGCACTGGACCGAGACGTTGCCGGTGTGGCCCCTGCTCGAGAAGATGAGCGCAGGCAGGGCCTGGGGGCGACTGTCCACGCTGTGTGATGGGGGCGAGGCGGCGGCCGAGTTTCTGTTGGCGAACCCGCCGGAGGGTGAGCCCAAGTAGAGTCGGTCAGTCAGTCGCGGCGGAGGTGTGGTCGTGGACGATCTTCCAGCCCTGGATCTGGTGCTCGAGGATGACCGAGAACACGCCTGCTCCAGCCTCGGGGGTGTCCTCGAGGCGCCACCGGCCGAGCACGACGGCCGCCTGGGCACAGGCACCCAGAGGACGGACATCGAGGATCTCGAACCCGAGCTGGCCCATGGTCTCGGGGTCGTCGCCGTAGCGGGCCCGGAACTTGGCTCGGGTCTCGTCGAAGCCCCGGCGGACGGCGGCGCCGGAGGTGAACAGGAGCTCGGGGGAGCGCTCATAGCCGGCGAGGAAACCCTCGATGTCCCCTCGGTTCCACGCTTTGCGCTGGTCGGCGAGGACCGCGGTGACGGGGCCGGGATCGAAGCTCGCGCGGGTGTCGTCACAGGATCCGGAGGCGAGCGTCGAGTCGATGGGCGGGGCGCTCGAAGCTCGGGTCGAGGGGCGCTCGCAGCTCGCCAAACCCAGACACGAGAGGACCCAGAGACCCGCCAGGATCAGGGCACAGCGGGGGGAGCGGGCGGTGCGACGCGGGCAGTCTCGCCACAGGCTGAACGACATGTGTCGCTCTATCACAATAACTCGGGGCGACTCGGGGACAGGGTGGGTGGTCGCGGGGTGGTCGCGGGGTGGTCGCGGGGTGGTCGCGGGGTGGTCGCGGGGAGCCCCGAACCGCGGTCCCAGGGCCCGGGCGCTCTCGGCTGGGCTCTCCCTTTCCCTGCGGGTATGCTTCGCCCGCCCATGGCCACCGAGGGAAGCCTTTCCGAGAACCAACGCCTGCGTCCCCGCGAGCTGTTTTTCGCGTTTTTGGGGGCGGCCACAGGTGGGGGGCTGGGCGTGTTTTGGTTCCGGGTGGTGCCGGAGGCGATGGCGGCCCGGGACCTCACCTGGGACTCGCTGACGGGCGTCGCCGCGGTCGTGACCCATCCGATCTTGCAGATCACGGTGCTGGTCGCCGCCGCGGTCGTCATGGCCGCCGGTTTGGCGACCCGGGTCTCGAGCGGGAAGGACAGGGCCACGTGGTTCTTGGCCAGCGGATCGACCCTGCTCTTTGGCGTGCTCTTGGTGAGTGTCAACGCGCTCTACGATCCGGTGTTGTCGGGTGAGCTGCCGGCGGCCGACGAAGCAGAGGCAGAGGCCCCGGTCGATGACGATTGGGAAGACTGATTTGATTTGATTTGATTTGATTTGATTTGATCTGATCTGATCTTGATAGGTAGGTCGGTGCCTCGGCCTACCAAAGGCGGGTCAGCGCCAGTCCATGGATCCCGGTGGGAGAGACTCGGAGCTGTTCCCGTCGTCGCCGTCCTGCCGGCGCCGAGCCTGGCGCTCGAGTCGATCGTTGTGGACGGCGGTCTGGGCCGCCTGAATATGGGGGATCAGGCGCTGGTTGACGGCGTTGAGGGCCTGGACGAAGGACCGGTCGAGGCCCCTGCCAGCGTGGAAAACGGCGAACAGTTCGTCGAAGAACTCCTCGAACTCGGGCTGGGCTGCGAAGCTCTGGGCTGCGCTCACCCCGGTGTCGGATCCGAGACTGGGGTCTGTCCCGGGTTCGCTGTGCTGGGTCCGGTGGTCGGCGTCGACGGCCGCGACGGCGGCCTCGATGTCCAGGCCGAGATCGGCGTCGCCGAGCCAGGCGAGGGTCTTGCGGATCACTGCGTCGGGGTCGGCGAGCAGCCCGTCGTAGCTCTGCACATGGACGGGGTAGCGGCGAATGGCGATGTCGCGGACCAGGGCGAAGTTCTCCGACCACCACTCGAGGGCGGGCGGGAAGCGGACCGGCGCAGGGGCCAGCGGACTCTGGGCCCGGCGGGCCTCGTCCTCCATGGTGTGGAGGCGGGCCAGGGAGCGCAGGTACTCCCGCCAGCTGCGGACCGTGGCGATGACTCGGCCGATGTAGGCGCGGTCGCTGCGGACCAGGCCGGGGATGAACACTTTGACGACGTGGCGCTCGACCTGCTCTGGGAAAAAATAGGCGCCGGTGCGCGGGTGCGGGTTGGTGCGCCAATAGATGCCCTGGCGCAGCAGGGACTCGTAGAATCCGCCGGGGTTGGCCTGGCGCAGGGTCTGTCCCCAGTCCGAGGGGAAGGCCTCGCCAAAGGGGGGGTACCCGGCCGCGATGAGGATCTGCATCCACATGGAGGTCCCCGAGCGCTTGGTGCCAGTGACGATGAGCAAGGCGGGGCGAGTCTGGCACTTGGGCCCGCGGCGTGGCCAGGCCAAAGCGGCCTCGACCTCAGGCCGGCGCTCGAACGGCTCGTCAGGTCGGCGCTCGAACGGCTCGACCGGGGAGACCCAGGGGGAGGCCGGGTCCATCGGCCTCGGGGGCGACCGCCGCCGGGGAGGTCGCCGGGGGCGAGACCGGCCGGGGCAGGGGTGCTCCACCGACTCGCATGTGGAAGGTGTGGGCGCCACAGTGCACTCGAACCCGAGCGCCGTTCGGGAGCGGCACCCGGGTGGCACCCGTGTTCGGGTCGCGCAAGGCCGAGTCGGCGAGCATCTGCGATACGGTCATGCGGCTGACCCCGACGCTGAGTTCACCCCGCATCCCGGGGACGACCTCGAGCACCGGTCGCCCGGTCACATCCAGCGCCAAGAGTGGGATCGTGCCCCGCTTGGCGAGGATCTCGGCCGGCAAGACCCGGGCGTCCAGGACGTAGCGGTCCTGGCGCGGCGCTCCTGGACTGCGACCTCCCTTCCGACGAAACAACCGACGGAGGCCGGCCTCGCGGGGGAGAAGGGTGGCGCCGACGCCGTGGAGGTCGATGATCTCCACGGTCGGGAAGGGGACTCGCTCGGTCTTTGCGCGGGTGGCCACGTCGCCTCCAAGACGCGCGGCGGTCCGATCTGTTCCCTGGTTTGCACGCGAGCCTCAGTCGCCCAGCTGAGCGCGCCAGTATTCGGTGAGGTCGGACCAGGCCAAGGGCGACTCTCGGGGCAGCACGACCTCGAACACGCTGTGCTCGCGGGTCCGAAAGATCAGCCGGCGAGTGATCTCGACCGCGGCGACCAGCAGCTCGTCGAGGTCGAGGCTCAGGAGCTCGGTGCCGTGACGATCGATGACCCGCAGCCGCTCCCGAGTCAGGATCATCCGGCCGTGGCCGATGAGCTTCGCGTTGTCGCCGCTGATGTCGAGCAACTTGGCGGGTTCGCTCTCGGCGATGATCCCATCTCGCTCGAAGCGGCGCAGGTCGGTGCAGCGCTCGGTCTCGGTCCGCTCGCGCACCGCGAGGCGGGCCGCCACGATGGTCGTGGACTGGGCCCGGCCCGAGACGCCGTGGAGTCGGTTGTGGGTGTCGACGCGCCACGTGGCGGTGCACTCGCGGCAGCGGATCTCGTCGCCGTCGGGGACGAGGCTGTTCCAGGCGAAGCAGCGGGGACAGCGAAACAAGGGGTTCTCGAGGCCCTCAGCGAGGCGTGTGCCCCGGACCGGAAAATGGTTGGCCTCGTCGCGCTGGTCGATGCTCAGCTGGTCTCTGATCCAGGCCCGGATCATTTTGGGGTCGGCCCTGCGCTCGAAGGTCCGGGGCGGGAGGAGCTGGATGTGGACCCGGCCCGAGCGGCGCTTGGTGGCCCAGCGGGGCATGACCCGGTCGGCGTTGAGGATCCGAGTCGGGATGACGGGGACCTTGAGCAGCCGGACCAGCGCCTCGATGCCGGGGACGAAGGGCAGCAGCTCCCCGTCCCAATTCCGCTCACCCTCGGGGTAGGAGCCGACCAGGTTGCCGAGGTCACACCATTTTTTGAGCAGCCGGATCGAGCCCACGTCGGTGGTGAACTTCTTCTTTGGTACGCCGCCGAACTTTCGCAGCACCCGACCCATGATCGGGTCCTGCATGGCGGCGGCCGTAGCCAGGAAATTGATGGCCCGACCCGCAGCGATGATCGTCATACCCGGATCGAACAAGCTGGCGTGGTTGCTGAGGATGAGCCCCGGACCGTCGGGGAGCAGCTCCCGGCCCTCGAAGGTCACGGGGATGGTCCCGCTGAAGCCGAGCCGCACCAGGGGGCGAAAGATCGTGGTCGCGCGGTCGAGCCGAATGCGGTTCTCCAGCGTGGGTTCGGTGTGCCTGTGGCGGTGTCGTTGCATCCGAGGGGGGAGTAGACACCGACGTAGGGGGTGGGATCCAGCCCTGCGGTCCCCGGGCCCGCCCGATCCGCGGAGCTCGCCGATTCGTGGAGCTCGCCTATTTGTGGGTGGGGCCGTCGTCCTCGGTCTCGATCGTGGCGCCGAGGTCTCGCTCCCGAATCTCTCCGAGGTCTCGGTCTTCGCCGGCGACCACGACCACAGGCTGGACTGCGAGCGGTATGGGGGAGTCCGAGCCCTGGACCACGAGCAGTCGGTCGCCGGCGGCGGCCTCGATCTCGAATTTGCCCTCGGCGTCGGTTTTGTTGGGCGGCTCTCGTCCGTCGTTGGTGAGCTCGATCCGCCCGTCCTCTCCCGTGGCGATCGTGATCTTCGCGTCGGCGAGGGGGGCCCCCTGAGCGTCCACGATCGTGCCGGTGAGCGTAGCGAAGCGCTCGAGGCTGAGCTCGAGGTCGGCGGTGACACCGGCCTCGACGGTCAGCGAGCTGCTCGTGGCCCCGTCTTGTGTGCTGGCCTCGACCGTGTAGGGCCCGGGCTCGAGACGCTCGAAGCTGAATCGTCCGTCGCGGACTCGAGCCACACGGACTCCGCTCGGGCCGTCGATTTGAACCACGCAGCGGGCGGGCTGGCCATCGCTGGAGGAGACCTCGCCCTCGATGGCGCCCAGGGGCGTGAGCCTGAGGTGGATGTCGGCGTCGGGGGTGGCGACCGCGGTGGCGGTGTTCGAGCCGCCCTCGGCCTCGGCGTGGAGGCGGTACTCGCTGTGTCGGAGCCCCGCGATGGTGAACCGGCCGTCGGCGTCGGTGAGCACGGGGGGCTTGGAGGGTCCCCCACTGTCGCTGCTGGCGACGATCATCTGGGTCATGGAGCGGGGCTCTCCGTCATCGTCGTCATCGTCGTCATCTTCGCCGTCGGTCTGGGATCGAGCAGGCTCGGCCTCGCTCGGGTCCGCGGCCGGAAGCGAGACCGCGTGGACCCAGGCGTCGGCGACGGGCGCCCCCTCGGCGTCGGTGACGACCCCGCGGATCTCTCCGTCACGGGTCTCGACGCGCAGGTCGAGGGGCTCGCGGCGCTCCCCGTCGGCGAGGGTGAGGCTCAGGGGGCCGCGGCCTCCGTCGGCCCAGGCCAGGGCCGCACCGCTGTCGTCCACGACCCCGAGCTCCCAGCGCCCGGCGGACAGACCGGGGATCTCGTAACGCCCCTCGGCGTCGCTCGGGCTGCTGATCGCGGTCAGCTCCCGGCCATTGACGATCACGCTGAGACCAGCGCTGGGACCCGCGGGCTGGCGCACGCTGACGCTGACGTCGCCCACTGGGTTGCCGGCGCCGTCGCGCACGGTCCCCGCCAAGGTCGCGCGCTGCTCGAGGGTGATGACGACCCCGTCGGCGCCCTCGGGTCCGACCACGACCTCCACCGTGCCTCCGCGACCGTCGGCGGCGCGGGCTTCGAGTGTGTAGGTACCGGGGGGGATGGGGCTGAGCTCGAAGCTGCCCGTGTCGGGGTTGGTGCTCGCTCCGTCGGCGCCCGCGGACAGCATGAGGAGACCCTCCGATCCGCCGCTGCCCCAGGCGAGGTCGCCCGGGCGCAGTTGGATGGCGACCTCGGCCCGGGTCGGGGGCTCGATCCGACCACGGATTCCGCGCGCGTGGATCAGCTCGAGAAGGATGGGCGTCGCGTCCGGGTCTGGCCCGTCGATCTCGATCTGTGTGGGCTCACCGTCCGCGCTGAAGCCCTCGGCCTCGGCGAGCAGCGAGTAGCTGCCCGGGAGCAGGCCCTCGATCGTGAAATTGCCGTGTTCGTCGGTGGTCGTGGAGACGTCGGGTCCATACCTGGCTGTGGCCTTGACGAGGGCCCCGCCCAGGCCGGGGGCATCGGGATCCTCAGGGCTACGGGCGACCACCCGGCCGCGGATGTCGGCGGCCTCGACCGTCCAGACCTCGATGCCCTCGATATGCTCGGCCATGGCCACGGGCACCTGGGTGGGGGCGGCCGTCGCCAGCCCAGGTGCCCGGGCTGCCAGGCTGACCGTACCCGGGGGCAGGCCGCGGATCACGAACTTGCCCTGGTCGTCGGTGCGCACGCTGCCGCCCCGCTCGTTGATGGTCACCCGGCCGCCGTGGGGGACCTCGAACATGCGCTGGCGGGACCAGGTCACGGAGGCCCCGGGGACGCGCGACTCGTCGGACTCTCGGCGGACCACACCGGTGATCACACCCATGGGCACGAGCTCGAAGTCGCGCTCGCGTGCGACCCCGCTGAGGTCGAGCACGGCCCGGGCGCTGCTGTAGTCGGGGTGGCTGGCGGTCACGCGGAACCGCCCGTCCGGGACCTGAACTGCATAGCGACCCTGTTCGTCGCTGCTGGCGAAGAAACTGTCGCGGATGCCGGCGAGACCCATGACCGGACTCAGGCGCACGAGCCCAGCCTCGATCACGCCCCCGGTGGCGTCGCGGATCGTGCCCGAGAGCAGGTTGCCGCCGGGATCCAGCGTGAGCGCGAGGCCGCTGCGCTCGGCCTGGGCCGCGAACCGGAGGTTGGGCACGCGCCCCGGGAGGTAGCCGAGGGCCGTGGCCGAGAGGGTGTAGCGACCCGGTGAGATGGCTTCGAGCGACCACTGCCCGCGGGCGTCGGTGTGGGTGACCATGGGCTCCGTGGTTTCGGTTTCGCCGCGCTCGCTGTCGTGGGGGGCGAGCGTGACCATGGCGTGGGCCAGCGCCTCTCCACCCCGCGCCTGGACGGTGCCCGAGGCTCGGCCGAGCGCGGGGGCCGTGGACCGGATCGAGCCCGAGGGGGAGACCGCCGAGCCCGATCCCCGCTGCTTCGGGTCACGGGTTTCGGCGTTTGGATCGGACCCGGCGGTCTCCCCTTCGGGCTCGCCTGCGCGCAGCCAAAGCAGCACGCCGAGGGCGATCGCGGCGGCGCTGGCGATGAGGATCCAGGGCAGGGGAGAGGAGCTGCGGGCGGTCGACTTGGACATGGGAGGCCGCGCCGATCGGGCGCTCTCATCCCTACGCAGGGGGAGCGATGGTGTGACCAACTCGATTGTGCGGAGCCCGGTCGCTCAGAACACACAGATGTGATCGATGCCGAGGTTCTCGCTCTCGCAGATCATGCCTTGGGGGCAGGGTTGGTTGTTCTCGCAGGAGATGAAACAATGCTTGTTGAGCTTGCCGTTGACCAGGATGCACTGGACGTCGAAGTCCGAATCGGGGCATTGGCCGACGTTGTTGCAGGTCAGCGCGCAGACCTCCCAGTCCTCGAGCTCATCGTCGAGGCAGACCTCGTTTTGGGTGCAGCTGTCGTCTTGAAGGTCGGGGCAGGGCCCATAGGGCTCGGGCTCGCCACCGGTGTCGCTCTCGCCACTCTCCCCACTCTCCCCACTCTCCCCGCTCTCCCCGCTCTCCCCGCTCTCCCCGCTCTCCCCGCTCTCCCCGCTCTCCCCGCTCTCCCCGCTCTCCCCCTCTTCCGAGGTGGAGTCTTCCGAGTCCGAGCCGTCGGAGCTGGAGTCGTCGGAGCTGGAATCGTCGGAGCTGGAATCGTCGGAAGTCGAGCCTGTGGAGCTGGCCTCGCTGGTGTCGGAACCGGCCTCGCCGATGGCCTCTCCGACCTCGTCGCTCCCGCCCGTGCCGGCCTCGGTCCCCGGAGCCTCGATCGGATCTGAAGCGCAGCCGAGGGCCGACAGACACCCACACAGGGCCAGGGAGGCGTAGAACAGATGCGGGGAGCGCATGCTGTCATCGTGCCGGTGCGCGCTCGACGGGGCAAGACTTCGATGTCGTCACCCCCCACCGTCGTGGTGACGAGGGGGGCGTGAGACTGCGCGCGCGCGAGTGCCCTGCGTCGAGGGGAGAGCCCCCATATGCTGCGCCGGTGGGCTCGCCAGTTTCGGCGGGCCCTCCGATTTTTTCCCTTGTTGCCGATATTCGTGGATACGCAACCCGATACCCCGTCGACGCGCACGCTCGCTCGGAGGCTGGCGGCGCTGGCCGTGCCTGTGGTCCTCACTCAGGTGGGGATGATGGGCTTTGGCGTCGTCGACATCGTCATGCTCGGCCGGGTCGGCGTCGAGGCCTTGGACGCGTCTGCGCTCGGCGGTCTGTGGCTGTTCGGCACGGCGATCTTCGGGATCGGTGTCATGTTCGGTCTCGATCCGATCATCGCCCACGCCCACGGTCGGGGCGATGGAGGGCGGAGCGGGTTGGCGCTCCAGCGCGGTCTGGTGGTCGCCACCTTGATCTCCGTTCCGCTCATGGGTGTCGGTTGGCTGACCGAGGAGGTGCTCTTGCTCATGCGCCAAGACCCGACCTTGGCGGCCGACGCCGAGACCTACGTGCTCATCCAGATCTGGAGCGTCGGGCCGCTGCTGTGGTTCTACGGTCTGCGCCAGTACCTTCAGAGCCGAGAACTGGTCGCCCCGGCGCTGTGGGTGACGTTGATCGCCAATGTGATCAACGTGCTCGGTAACGAGCTGCTGATCTTCGACCACGGGCACGGCTTTGGAGGTATGGGCTTGCGCGGGGCCGGTCTGGCCAGCGGGGTGACTCGGACCTTCCTGATCGTCGGCTTGGGTCTGTGGGTGTGGCGAAAACAGTTGCACCGGGGCGCCTGGCAGCCCTGGAGCCGGGCCGCCTTCGAGCCGCGGGGTCTGCTCGAGATCCTGCGCTACGGCGCCCCGACGGGGGTCCACTACACGATCGAGGTCTGGGCCTTCCAGTGCTCGACCCTGCTGGCGGGGGGCCTGGGCCGGGACGAGCTCGCGGCCCACAGCATCGTCTTGAACATGGCATCGGTGACGTTCATGGTGCCGCTGGGGATCTCCTTCGCGGCCTCGACCATGGTCGGCAACCTCTTGGGGGCGGGACGCCGAGCCTCGGCCCAGCGAGTGGCGTGGCTGGCCGTAGCCATGGGTGCAGGCGTGATGGTGGCCTCGGCGTTGGTGCTGGTCTCGACCCGAAACTTCCTGCCCCGGGTCTACACCTCGGACGTCACCGTGTTGGCCATGGCCGCGACGATCCTCCCGATCGCCGCGAGCTTCCAGGTCTTCGATGGCATCCAGGTCGTCGCCAGTGGCGTGCTCCGGGGGATGGGTGACACGATTTCGGCGGCCCTGTTCAACGCGGTCGCGTACTTCGTGATCGCGCTCCCGCTCTCGGCTTGGCTGGTCTACAGCGGCTTTGGCCTGCGGGCGATCTGGGCGGCCCTGGTCCTGGGTTTGGCCCTGGTCGCGGTCCCCCTGTTGGCGTGGATCTACTGGCGGGGACCGGCCACGCGTGGATCGCCGGAAGACCGGCGGACGCCCACCCAGGACGGGTGATCCAAGCTCGCGTGATCGAGCCTCGATGGCGACGGTGTCGTCACAACTTCGGGGCCCGGCCGCAGGCTCGAGCCCGCGCTTCAAGCTCGGGCTCACGGCCTGCGCTGGGGGTGATCTGCGGGCGTGCCGATTTCTCGCTTGCGGGCGTTGCGCCTGGCGATCAACACTCCCAGTCCGGCCCGCAGCTCGCGGGTTGTGAGCCAGTCGCACTCGGTCCCAACTCTGGGTCTCGGTGCGACGCGGAGAGGGATCCATCGTGAACCGGGAAGTCACCTTCGTCGACATCACTCGAGCGGTCGACAACCGCGATCCGCAGCTTGGCGGGTTGGTTGTTCGTTATCTGCAGCTCCCGGATCCGGCCGAAGACCGGCCCGAGGACGCGGAGCCCTCGGAGGCCCGGCCCCTGTCTGCCGACGCCTGGACCCTCCAGAAGCTGCGCAGCACGCTGGGCCACTCGCGGTGGGGCAAGAGCGACGAGGAGATCAAGAACACTCGGGTCGACGCTTGGGAGTCGCTGCTCAGCGCCGACAACCCGCCGCCGCGCCTGCGCCTGGGTGACCTCCTGATCGCGCTCTACGAGTCCGGCGAGGAGTGGGGGCGCGCGGCCCTGATTCAGATTTTTCGGGAAGCCAAGATGTCCTGGGGGGTCTGGAAGGCCTTCAAGCGGATCTTCAAGCTCTCGGAGCAGCGCCATGACGCCGAGCTCTTCGGGGTGCTCGCGTGGCGCCTGGACGTGTTCTCGAGCAAGCCCAACAACAACCAAGAGATCTCACCCGGGACTACCCTATACCTGCGCCGGCGATCGTGGCGTTACCTTCGCCAGCTCGGCGCCGCCGTGCCCGAACTCTACCCCGAGTTCGCGGTCCAGGTTCTGCGCCACTACGAGGCCGGCCATACCCCCTACGGCTGCTGGATCATCCACCAGATCTGGAACCACCAGCAGCTGATCGGTTCGTTCAACGCGAGCTGGATGTCGGAGCCCCCCGACAAGATCGAAAACCGGGCCTTCGACAAGGCCTGGAAGCTCTCGGCCCAGCCCCTGCTGCGTCTGATCGAGGACTCGAACAACGACGGCGTGCTTCGTTTCGCGACCCGCTCGCTCGAGAAGGACTTCCCCGAGACCCTGCGCGAGCCGGACCCGGCCTGGCTGCGGCGCCTGGGCAGGAAACCCGCGGGCTCCGTGCACGAGTTCGTGATCTCCCTGCTCGAGCGCAGCCCGGAGTTTCACCAGTCGAAGCTCGCGGGCCTCGGCCTGCACGACATGGTCCTCGACCTGTTGGGATCGCCGAGCAAAAAGGCCGCGACCTACGCCATCGAGTACGCCAAGGCCCACGCCGGCAAACTGCCGACGGCGCGCCTGGTCGAGCTCATGAGCACGGGCAGCTCGGCGGCGCAGAAATGGGCTGCGATCCAGCTCGAGAAGCTGTCTCCGCGCGAGATCGGGCTCTCGGCCTTGATCGGGCTGCTGGGTCCTGCTTCCGAGTTCGCCAAGAAGAAGATCGAGGAGGGGTTCACCCCCAAAGATCTCACGCCTGAGCTCTACGTCGCCCTGACCACAGGTGGCTGGCGCCAGCGCCAGTGGGTCGAGCAGTTCTTCAGCAAGCACAAACAAAAACCCTCGGCGGCCCTGCTCAAGGGCGCGCTCGAGAGCCCCAAGCTCGGCCACTGGGAGAAAAACACGGTCTTCGAGGGCCTGGGCAAGTGCAAAGCCAAGGACATCGGCGTGGCCTGGATTCAAGAAAAATTCTTGGACCCGGACTACTCCGACCGAGTCGGGGGCTGGCTGTGTCGAGGCATGCTCAAGGGCGACGCCCTCGACGTCGAGTGGATGAAGGGCCTGGTCATGAACACCCGGCTGCGGGGCACGGCGCTCGCGGTCCTGGGTGACACCAAACTCGTGGCCCCGGCGCGCATCGGCCTGCCCTGGCTGCTGGCCATGGCTCGCCAGCCCGACCCGGATCTGTTCACCTTCGCTCACAACCTGTTGTTGCAGCACTTTGAACCCGGTGATTATGCTCCGGGGGGCGCTCGGGATCGGTCTGCGGGCTTGGACCGACTGTGGACCATGGCCGTGGGCAAAGACCAGGTCGAGGCGGTGCGCCGCTTCGCCCAGACCTACCTCAGCTGCCACCACCCGGGGATCGGCCCCGAAAAGGAGGACCCCCTCCACGGTGTGCTCGAGCCCAAACTCAAAGTCGAGGACTACGGTGTCGAGCGCCTGCGCGAGGCGCTCTTCGATCCGCGCCCGGACGTACGTCGTTTCGCCGGGGTCGTGGGCAGCGAGGAGCTGGTCCGCTGGGGCGACCGCGAGCTGGTCTACGCCCTGGCCGCGAGCGACTACCGCGAGCCCCGCAAGATCGGCAGCGAGGCGCTGCTCGAAGCCGGCGAGGAGCACGAGGGGCGCCCGGTCGCGCCCCTCGAGTGGCTGATCCCCAGCCGCGTGTTCGCGCTCGCCGAGAGCTCGGTCAAGTCGAGCCGAGAGGTCGCCGCGGCGCTCATTCGTCGCCACTATCGGCGCCTGGGTGGGGCCGCGCGCCTGGCCTGGCTCATGGAGAGCCCCGATCGGGAGGTTCGCCTGTTCGCGGTCCGCCTGCTCTGGGAGCAGCACCGGCCGATCTCGATCCCGAGCAGCTGGAAGCCGGCCAAGGGCCCTGGCCTCTCGCAGCGCGCGAGCGTGAGCGTGGACGACTCACCGGCTGCAGAGGAGCGCTTCGAGTCGGGTGAGGCCCTGCGCCAGTTCTTGCGCACGGTCATGTTCGGGCTCCCGCCGGGCCGGGTCGAGCGCCGCGAACCGATCGCCGGCCTGCCCTCGCGGCGCCTGGCCGCGAGCGAGGGCAAGCGTCGCCTGGTCGAGGTGGTCCGTGATCTGGCCGTGGAGGACCGGGCCTTCGCGGTGATCGCCGTGTGTGTCCTGGACGAGTTCATGCGCTCTCAGGCGCGCGGGGAGTGGCACAGCTGCGTGGCGGCGCTGGCCCGGATCCGCGCTCGCCATCCCGACATCTCCACCGCGCTCCCGGCCGGCTCCCTCTCGGGGGCCGAGGACGCACGCCAGACCGCCTGACTCGAGCAACGAAAGCGAACGCGAACATGGGCACGAGCAAATTCGGAACGCATCTCGAGCACCTCTGGGCCGTCGCCGGCTCGCGATCGGGGCGGCTGATCGCCGTCGCCGGTGAGCGAGACGCGGATGGAGTGGAGACCTCCAAGGTCCACGTCTACGGCAAGACCAAGCTCGACTCGGTGGCCAGCTTCGAGGTCGCGGGGGCCGTGCGCGCCCTCGACTTCGCTGCCAAGGACCTCCTGATCTCGGGTGGCGATGCGGGCGTGCTGCGGGGCTTCGACCTCGAGGCCGAGCCCCCGGTCCCGGTCTTGGAGCACCGCCACGGTCTCAACCTGGAGATCACGGCGATCGCCAGCAACGCGGCGGGCGAGATGATCGCGGTCGTCGACGCGAGCGGACACTTGGCGGTCTATGAGGTCGCGGAGCTCGCGGAGGTCGCGGCCGGCCCGAGCTTGGTCGAGCGCTACCGCCGACGCCTGAGCCCTCGGCCCCTGCGCTGCGTGGCCTTCGACGCGAGCTCCGGGAAGCTCGCGGTGGGTGGCGACGACGGCGTGGTTCGGGTGCTGGCGGGCCCCGACGACAGCGGCGAGCCCCGGGCCATGCCGACCAGCGACACGGGCGTGACCAGCCTGGCGTTCACGGGCGACGGCCGGGTGATCGCGGGTTGTGGCGACGGCTCGATCCGAGTCAGCTACCTCGAGGGGGCGGCCGACGAGGAAGACCGATCGCGGGACGACGCCCACACCGGCCCCGTGCGCGGCCTGGTGCTGGGGCTCCAACTCCAGGAAGAGGCGACCGGGCGCGAGCTGACTCGGCGCCTGCTCTCGGTGGGCGCCGACGGCAATCTCAAAGCCTGGATTCACGACACCCGGCGCAAGCCCAAGACCGTCGAACTCGGCAAGATCGAGATCCGGGCACTGAGTTGGCTGCGCCCCTACCGGGCCAAGGACGACAACAAGGGCGGGACCTTGGTGCTGGTCGACAGCAAGCGCCGCCTGCACCTGGTCAAGCTCGACGCCCAGTCCTCGCCCGGCGAGGACATCGATCGGGTCAAGTCTCACATCGCCAAGCTCGCGGCCGACCTCGATGGCCGCAAACAGGAGCTGGCGATCGCCGCGGTCGCGGCCCTGCGAGACCTGCCGGAGGACGCTGCCCGGACCCTGCTGGATCGGGCGGTGCGCAAGGCCAAGAAGGCCGAGCTGCGCAAACTGGCCTGCGAGGCGATCGGAGCGGGCCGGCGTCGGCTGAGTCGCGCGACGTTGCGCGAGGCCCTCGACGACAAGGACGGGGGCGTGCGCTTCGCGGCCTTCGAGGCTCTCGAGGCGATCGAGGGCGAGGGCGAACTCTCGCCCGTGCGCGCCGCCTTGGGCAGCCGGTACGCGGACCTGCGTCGGCACGCGGTCGAGCTGCTCCCCGGCCTCCGGGGCGCCTCACCCCTGGTCCCCGGCTTGGTCGCCGAGCGCCTCAAAGACAGCGATCGGGAGGTCCGTGCGGCGGCCCTCACGTCGCTGCGCCAGCTCGAGCCCGAGGGCTCCCTGGCCCCGTTGCGGACGGCCTATGAGCAGGGCCCCGCCGACGTCCGTGTGGCGGCTCTGCTCGCCCGCTTCGAGCTCGCCCAGCGCAGCGCAGAGACCAGCGCAGACCCGACCGGCCGCGGCCTGCTCGAGGATGCGCTCGACGACGCCAGCGAGGACGTCCGAGAGACCGCCTTCCTGCTCTCGATCGGGGTCCGCCCCAAGCTCCTCGGCAAGCTCCACGCCACCTTCAAAGCGGAGATCGGCAAGCTCAACCAGCTCGGCGCTAAACTCCAGCCTTCGGGGGGCGAGCCGAGCGAGGACGCGCTCGAGCCTCTGTTCGCGGCCATGGCCTGTCGCTTCGCCGACACGGCGCTGCGCGGCGCCAAGAGCCTGGCCGTGCTCGCCGACGGGCGCGCGACCGGGGCCCTGCTCCAGCTCTCGCGCGAGGCCGACGCAGCGGTCCGCCGCCAGGTCGTCGATGCCATGACCGTGGGCATCCAGGTCATGCCCCACGACGACCGGCTCGCGGCGCGCCTCCAGTGGCTGTTGGACGACAGCGACGGCTCGGTGCGCGCGGCCGTGTTCGACAACCTCCAGAGCCTGGCGGCCCCACGGGCCGACGCCGGCGCCCTGGATCTGGCCGAGCTCGCCCTGGGCGCGGCCAGTCAGGACATGCGTGTGCGTGCCCTCCAGGTCCTGGTCGAATTTGGTGGTTCGGGTAAGCGCACCGGCGATCCTGGTCTGGCCCGCCAGGCCGACAAGCTCCTGGGCGACGCCCTCGACGACGAGGCCAACAAGGTCCGAGGGGAGGCCTTCCGCACCCTCTGGGCCTGGCACGCCAAGGCTCCGCAGACACCCCTGACCCGGGGCGCCCACTCTCGCCACGCCGACATCCGCAAGAAGGTCGTCGCCGAGCTCGAGCGGGTTCAAGACAGCTGGGCGGACGAGCTGCTCTTGGGGCTGGTGCCCGATCAAAACGCGGGTGTGGGCAGGGCGGCCTTCGATGCCCTGACCAAGTCCAAGACCAACAAAGATCGGGTCGCGCGCTACAAAGAGCGAGCCGAGGTCTACCTCGGGGCCATGGGCTCTCCACGCCCGGCGGTCCGAGCCGAGGGGGCCTACGGCGCGCGCCGGGCCGCCAAGGATCTGGTCCGCAAGCGGCTCATCGAGCTGCTCGAGGACGAGCACCACGAGGTCCACACCAAGGCCATCGAGACCCTCGATCGCCTCCTGCCCAAAGACCAACACGCCTGGTCCCAGGCCCTGGGCAGCAAGTTCTCGAGCCTGCGGGTGCGGGCGGCCGAGCTGTGTGGCAAGCGGCGCGACGACCGGGCCCTCGCGCCCATGCGGGCCCTGCTCAGTGTGCCCGAGACCAGCCCCGATCGGCCCAGCGCCGAGCTCCGCCACCGGGGCGCCCGGGCCATGGCCGACGTCGGCGACCGGGGCATGATCGCGTTTTTTGTCGAGCTCCTCGACGATGGGGAGCCCCTGGTCCGAGAGGCCGCCTCGCGGGGCCTAGCCACGGCCTGCGAGCGACGCGACACCCAGGTGTTGCTGGCCGCGCTCTCGCACGGGGATCTGCCCGTGCGCAGCTGGATCGCCGAGGGCCTCGCCCGGCTCGGAGATGTGCGCGCAGTGCCGGTGTTGGTCGGGACCTTGGCCCACGACCACCGGCCGATCCGCCTGGGCGCGATCTTGAGTTTGGCGGCCCTGGGCAGCGACGGCTCGCGTGGGCTCCTGCGTGGGTTGGAGGACAAGGACCGAGAGATCCTGGATCTCGTGTTTGCGATCGTCGCCGCCCGCGATGTCGCTCGTCTGCGCGGCGGCGTGGCCCCGGATCTGATGCTGGCCGCGCTGGCTTCGTCTCAGCCGGAGATCCGCTTCGCCGCGGCTCGCTGTCTGGAGGAGCGCGGCGCCGTCGACCAGCTCCTGGCCTTCGCCACCGAGCTGGTCGGGCCGCCCAAGCCCGACCGGGCCGCAGACCTCAAGAAGTGGCCGGAGGAGGCCGAGCGCGGCGCCCGGCTCCGGGTGATCGTCAGCTCGCTCGCCAGCGATGACCCGAGCCTGCGTTACGCCGCCGCCCGGGTGCTCTCGCTGCGCACCCAGCCGCTCGCGTTTTGGCGTGAGGCCGGGCGCCTCAAGGGCCCCAAAGCCGGCGACACCAAGACCGTGCCCCAGACCAACTGGGAGGAAGGTGAGCGCCGAGAGCCCCGTCGCAGCGGTTGGATCCGCAGGATGATCGGCACCGCAAAAGAGTTCGCGGGCGGCAAGCCCGGGGCCGGAACTCAGGCTGGAACGCGAGCTGGAGACGGCGCCTCGGTGACCCCTCTGCGTCCCGACAGTGACGGCGGGGGTGGCCAGAGCCCCGGAGACCAGGCCGGAGTTCGGCGTCTGGTGTTCGGCGCCTACGCGGGCCTGGTTCGCCAGGCCCCCGCAGCGGGAGCCCACGACGAGACCCACCGGGTGCGCCGAGACAGCATCGAGCGTCTCGGTCGCCTGGCCGGGGCCGCCGAGGTCGGCCGAGACTCGGTGTTGCCGGTCTTGCGTCGGGCCCTGAGTGACCCCAACCACCTGGTCCGCCGTGCGGCAGTGGAGGCCCTGCGTGGGCTCTACGAGCCGGGCGCCGTCGAGCCGCTGGGGCTGTGCCTCCAGTCTTCGGCCGCGGACGTGGGCAAGGGGGCTGTGGACGAGTTGGTCCAGCAGGCCCTCGCCGAGGGCGAGCAGGCTCGGGCCGCGAGGGCCATGGCGCTCACGGGTGTCGACGCTCCCAACCCGGAGGTCCGTGGTCACGCCCTGCTGCAGATTCAAAAGCTCTACGCGGCCGGCAGCCTCGAGCCCTGGTTCGTGGCTTTGGCCAGCCAGCACGCAGACCTGCGCCTGTCGGTGGTCGACCGGCTCATCGACGCCCGTGACGAGCGGGTCGCCGAGGCCCTGTTGCGGGCGATGGAGAGCGACCATGAGGACCTGCGCCTCAAGGCCGCCAGCGCGCTCGCACGTCGCGGAGACCTGCGGACCATCGACGTGCTCTCGGGTTTCCTGCATTCGGAGGACAAGCGGGTGGCGACCCGGGCCGTGGAGGCCCTGGTCTCCCTGGCCAAGGTTCGCCGCCCGGGTGCCGACGGCGAGGACCGCGAGCGCACGGTCGAGGTCCCCGAGGCCAAGGCGGCCGCCGCCGAGGCGATCGCCGCCCGGCTCGAGGACGACCCGGACAAGACCGCGGACCGCAACGCTCTGGTCGGCGCGCTCAAGCGGATCGCCGATCCCAAGGGGGCGCCCGTGTTGCTCGCCTTCCTCGAGGGCGACAGCGCAGACCTGCGCAGCCGGAGCATGTCGACCCTGCTGGCGATCGCCCGCGACGGCGGCCAGCGGCAGCAGCTGCTGGCGAATGGGGTCCGCCGGACCCGCTACCACGAGGCCCTGTTGCTCGGGTGGCTCGGTGAGATCGTCGGGAGCACGGATCCGAGCTTGCGCGAGATCACTGCCCAGACCCTCCGCGATGTCGATGATCCGGGAGCCGAGGTGCTCTTGGCCCGACTGCTCGAAGATCGGGAGGAGAGCGTGCGGGTCGCCGCGTGCCTGAGCCTGGCGTTCAGGGCCGAGTGGGTCGAGGGCGCGACCTTGGCTGCGCTCGAGGCCGTGTTGACCACCGGGCGGCGCGAGCTGGTGTTGCCGGCCGCCGAAGGTATGGCGGCCAAGGGCAAGCGCGAGGCTTTTCAGCCCCTGCTGTTGGTGCTCAAGGCCGGGCACACACCCGAGCGCGAGCGCGCCATCACTGCGCTCGGAAGGCTCGGCGACCGCCGGGCGCTCGAGGATCTCGAGGGGCTGCTCGACACCGAGGCCGAGCTCAGCGACGAAGACCGGGCCCTCGCGCCCAAGGTCGTCGAGGCCCTCGGTGCGCTGCTCGGGCACCTCTGTTCTCAGGGGGATCAGGGGGACCAAGACGAGCGCGACCGGATCCGCGAGACCGTCGAGCGGGCGGCCAAGCAGGGACCCCAGACGCTGCGCATCGGCGCGCTGACTGGGCTGCGCCACGCCGGAGATGAACGCAGCCGGGCGTTGATCGAGAAGGTCGCCAGTGAGCGCCTCGAGCCCGAAGCGGTGCGGGCGGCCGCGGTCGCCGAGCTGGGGGCTCTGGGAGAGGCGAGCTCGGAGCAGGTCCTCGCCCAGCTGCTCTTGGACAAGTCCCAGACCCTGCGCAAGCAGGCCTATGCGGCGCTCGAGCGGGTGTTCCCGAGCGAGCGGACCCGGACTGCGCTGCTGGCTCTGCGCAGCACCCACGCCGAGATCAGCGGGCCCGCGGCTTCGTTCTTGGCCAAACACGGCGACCCGGAGGTCCTGGTCGCACGCATGACCGAGATCGCCGAGGTCGAGGTTCGCAAGCGTCTGCGCCGGGGCCTGATCCGCCGCGGCGAGTGCCCGGCGACCCTCGCAGGTCTGCTCTCGGGGGCGGCCGCGGCCCAGCGTGCCGACGCAGCTGCGATCGCCGGTGCGGCCGGTGAGTCGGCCCGCGCCAAACTCGGGGCTGCACTGCGCGAGGGCGTGGAGCGCTCGGCGACCCAGTGGCGCGAGACTCCACCCGAACAGGGGGACGCGCGGGCCGAGGTCGTCGCGGCCTGGGAGGGCTGCCTGTGGGCGGCGTCGCAAGTCGGCGTCGACGTCGGCGACGCGGCTCGTTCTGTGGTGACCTCGACCGCGGGACGCAGCCGCGAAGAGCTGCCCTTGGCCGTGCTCGGGGCCGCGCTGCGCTACCTCGGTAAGCGGGGCGCGGCGTCCGACGTCGCGGCTCTCGAGCCGAGCCTCAGCCATCGGGACGCCCGGGTTCGGAGCGCCGCCGGTGCGGCCGTCGCCCAGCTCGCCGGTGCGGCGGCGGGCGAGGTCGTCGACCGGCTCAGCGTCGCCGACCAGGTGGCGGTGGCCCCCCTTGTCCGGGCGGCCGTCGACGCCGGTCAGGGCGAGCAGCTGATGGAGACGGCCGAGCGCCGTCGCCTGGGCCTGCCCGTGATGCTGGGTGACGCCCGCTTTGCACCCCTCGGGGCCGTCGCCGAGGCGACCGGCAAGGATCCGGCGCGGCTCAGCGCGATCGCATCTCTGGGACGCCTGGGTACGGACCGCGCGGTGGTCCTGCTCCAGGGTCTGCTCGATCGCAAAGGCGAGGACGAGGCGGTCCGCAAGGTCGCCTACAAAGCGCTGCGCCGAGCCCAGCGCGGCACGACCACGACCGCCAACCGGGAGCTTCAAGCGTGAATATCGACGAGTCTGATCTCGACCTGAACCCGAACGGAGCCCTGTCATGAGTGCCACTGACGTCGCCGAGGTCAAGCTGCGCTACGCCGCAGCCAGCAAAGCGATCACCGATGACGACAGCTTCCGGTTGCACCTGCCCACCGACGCGGTGCGCGGGGCCTCGCTGGTCGCCAAGCTCGAGCGACCGGGGGTCGTCCGCGACGCCCTGATGACGATCGCCGATGTGTTGGCCTCGGACCTGCGCTTCAAAGCCCGGGACCGGGCGGACTACCTGGCCTACCTCATCGCTCAGGGCAAGCGGGTCAGCAACGAGGTCTGGATCGCGCAAAAGAGCTACCTGGCCGAGAAGTACGGCGGAGCGGGGGCGGAGGACGACGCCGAGAGCGGGCACAGCCCTCTCGATCCGGTCGTCACCCTCGACGACCACGGCATGAGCATCGAGGTGTTCTCGACCGACGAGTCGGCCTACGCTCGCCTGTTCCTGCGCTCGGGCGACGCCTTCCAACCCGAGCCGGGGACCCAGGCGGGCACGACCTATCTGTCGCTCAACGACGACGTGATCCGAGGGATCGGGCGCATGCGTTCGTACCGGAGCTCGACCCTGGACCTGAGCCCGGGCGCCGCGGCCCAGCCCGCACCCCAAGCCGGGGTCCGGGAGCGCAACATCCAGGTGCCCCTGCGTTGGCTGCGGGCCTTCGGTCAGGTCCAGGCGGCCTCGACCCTGCCCGCGCACGAGTTCGAGATCGCCCCCATCGATCTCTACAATGTGCTCCTGACCCTGCGCATGCGTCGGGCCAAGACCTCGCCCCGGGCCCTGCGCTACGAGCTGGTCCCCGGTGAGGTCCCGCGCCTCGTGCTCGAGCCTTGGGATCAGGTCATCGAGGGCACGGGCAAGGCCTACCAAGGCAGCACTCCCGTGGTCGTCCGGACCTGGGGGCGGCGTCGACTCGGCGTGTTGGCGCGCCTCTTGCCCCACTGCAAGAGCGTGAAGGTGCGCCTGGTGGGGGCGGGATTGCCCGCCTACTACATCCTCGATCTCGGCGACGCGGAGCTGACCTTGGCGCTCTCGGGTTGGACCGACAGCGGCTGGGCGGGCATCGCTACTTTCGATCTCTTGGTGGCGGGGGCCGTCGACGAGATCGGTGCTCGCAAGGTTCACGACACACTCGCGGCCGACCCGGCCGGGCTGAGTCTGGCGGCGGCCGCCGAGCACAGCGGCCGCAGCATCCCCGAAGTTCGCCAGGCCATCCTCCACCACATGCAGCGCGGCACGGTCGTCCACGACCTCGCCAGCGGCCGCTACATCGCCCGCTCCCTGCTCGCACACCCACCCTCGGCCGAGGCCCTGCGCTACCGCGACGCCGGTGAAGAGCAGGCCCACCGTCTGTTGGCCATCAAGGACGCCGTGCGTCTGACGAAGGTCCACGAGCTCGCCGGGACCGGGACCCGCATCGAGGGGGAGGTCGAGGATCCGCAGGCCCACCGCACCTACCGGGCCTCGTTCACCATCGACCGGGAGGGCCGCACGGTCGACGCGACCTGCACCAGCCCCCAGTTTCGGCGCTCGGGTCTACGCGAGGGGCCGACCGTGCCCATGCTCGCCCTGCGCCTGTTGTTCTCGCGTCGCCAGGCCGAGCTCGAGCGGGCTCGGGGAACGGAGGAGGGGCGCAAGCTCATCCGCGCCGAGACCCGGGTGCTGGTGCGCCGCCAAGGCCCGCGCCGCTCGACCTCCCAGTCTGACAAGGGGTCCGGCAAGGGGTCCGCCAACACCGGTTCAGTCACCTATCGGGTGTCCCTCGATGACCGCGAAGTCGTGGTCCGTTGGGGCTCCGACCCACGCAACATGCGAATGCACAGGTTACGATTTTCGAGCCCCGACGACGCGCGCGAAGAGTATTTCGGGCGTCTCGAGGGTCTCGGCGACAAGGGCTTTATCGACGCTTCGGCGGCCGAGATGGCCTGAGTAATTCCTGAGATTCGCAGACTTCCACGACTTCCGATTGACAGATAGGAACAAGGCGACTAGCGTCGAAACTGAGCAAGAGACAAAGGACAGCTAGGGGTGGAGGAGCCGGGATCGTTAGCCGTGCTCAGCACAGGGCGGCGTCGCGCCGTCCGGGCACTTTACTTCGACATTCTCCACAAGGTAGGCTGTTCGTGGTTTGTCTGGCGCAGTAGGGGTCCCGATGGACCCCGTGGCTGGGCCAACCACGCAACCGCGGTTCACGGGGTCCATCGGGACCCCTACTGCGCCACAAACCGGTGAGCCTACCGTGTCCCAGGTGGGATCGTAGCGAATCAGGCTCCTCCACCCCGGCTGTCCCTCGAAGCTCTTCGACGCGTCCCTTCCGGACGCCATGACCAACGAAAATCCCAGCGCCACCAGCCCCGATTCCCAAGCCCCCGAGTGGGCGGACATCGAGGCGGCGGGCAACATCCGAAACTGGGTCGACGCCGAGCTCGAGCGCCGAGGCCTGCGCGAAGACGGCGTCGACACCTCGACCCTGAGCGACAAGAAGCGCAAGGCCTACAAGGCCAAGCGCGAGGAAGAGCGCAAGGTCCGTCGGCAGCTCCAGAGCGCGGCGTGGAAGGTCTATCGCCAGCACCACCTCGTCCATGTGGGCGTGGGTGTCTGGTACCACGACACGGCCGACATCGACCGGTGGGATATCGCCGATCTCGAGGGCCGGCGAGCCCTCAACGAGATCCCCGAGCTCAAAGATGCGCAGGCCGTGGCGGCCGCCCTCGAGCTCCCGATCCCGCGCCTGCGCTGGCTCATCTACCACCGCGAGGTCGACACGGGGACCCACTATCGGCGCTGGACCGTGCCCAAGCGCAGCGGCAAGGGCGTACGCCTGATCTCCGCGCCCAAGCCCGAGCTCAAGCGCTGCCAATCTTGGGTGGCCCGCAACATCACCGAACACCTGCCGGTGCACGGGGCGGCCCACGGTTTCCTGGCGGGTCGCAGTATTTTGACCAACGCCCGGCAGCACGCCGGCGCCCGCCTGATCGTCAAGTTCGACCTCTCGGACTTCTACCCGACCGTCAGCTACCGCCGGGTCAAGGGAGTGTTCCGCAAGGCCGGCTACGGGGAGCAGACCGCCAGCGTGCTCGCGCTGTTGGCCACCGAGTGTCCACGCGAAGAGATCGAGATCGACGGTCGCACTCACTACGTGGCCACGGGCGAGCGCTCGCTGCCCCAGGGCGCGCCGACCAGCCCGTCGATCACCAACGTGCTGTGCATGCGCCTCGACATACGCCTGACCGGCCTGGCCCGGAAGCTCGGCTTTGTCTACACGCGCTACGCCGACGACCTGACCTTCTCCTTCCACGGCGAGGGCAAGATCCCCGTCGGCCGGCTCGAGAAGGTCGTCGCCGACATCGTCGGCGGCGAGGGTTTTGTGGTTCACCCCCACAAGACCCGGGTCATGCGCAGCGGTGGCCGCCAAAAGGTCACCGGTCTGGTGGTCAACGGCACCGCAGAGGGCACGCCTACGGCTCGGGTTCCACGCAAGCTGGTCCGTGAGCTGCGGGCCGCGATCCACAATCGGGAGCAGGGCAAGGAAGGCAGGGGCGAGAGCCTCGAGCAGCTGCGCGGCTGGGCGGCCTATATCCAGATGTGTGATCCGGCCAAGGGCCGGGCGTTCATGGCCCGCATCAACGCGCTGTGACTCCACCCCGCTGCTACTCTCGCCGGTGGTGACCTCCGAAGCTCGGCCCCGCCTCGCCCCGGCCGTCCGTGCCCGCCGCCACATCGTCGATGGTCGGGCCAGCGTGGTCTTGCAGCTCGGTGCGCACCACATGCAGCTCGGCGCCCGGGAGTGGACCGTGCTCGGCTGCATGGATGGCACCCGAGACCTGCGCGGGATCGGGGAGGCGGCCCGACGGGCGGGGGCGCCGGTTCAGGCGGCGCAGCTCCAAGCGTTTGTAGACCAGCTGAGCGGCCTGGGTCTGATTGTGGATGCCCCGGATGCTGTGGACATCCAAGATGGTCCACAGCATCCGGGAGCGAGCGGGGAGGACAACGCCTTCGCGCCAGACAAGCCCGTGGTCGCGCTCCCCGACTACCACTTCGACTGCGATGGTCGGGGGACCTGCTGCGGGATCTTCGATGCCGTCTCGTTCACCCCCGTCGAGGCCGCCCGGGCTCGCGCGCTCCTCCCGGAGATCGAGGATGGAGGCGACCTTCCCGAGGCCGTGTTCACACCCAGCATCGGACTCGAGCATCCCCTGTCCGCGGTCACCGTCCGCGACGGCTGGTGTGTCTACCGAGGCTCCGGCGGCTGTGAGCTCCACGCCGCAGGGGGGGCCGGGGCCAAGCCCGAGGGTTGTCGGACCTTCCCCATGCGCTACGTCGACGCTGGTGAGCAGATCCGTGTCGCCCCGCGGCCCGAGTGCGCCTGTGTGTTCGCCAGCGCCGGGCGTAGCTCGCCCCTGGCCGACCCCGACACCGGCCCCGATCCCGATCCCGATCCCGCGCGTCCGCCTTGGGCGCCCGCGCGCGGATGCGAGCTGCCCCGGAGCGTGTATGTGCCCCCGCTGCCTTCACGGGTGCGCGTGGGTCCTGGCGAGTTGCCCTCGGCCGTGTTCTGGGCGTGGTGTGACAGCGTGGAGTTCGGGGTGGGCGTCGACCTTGCGCGCGCGTGTTGGATGGCCGCCGAGGGGGTCTCTCGGGGTGAGCTGCCCCTGCGCTGGGTAGACTCGGGTGAGCTCAGGGGGGTCCAGCGAGCGCTCGGTCGCTGGCACAACATGCTCGAGGCCTTCGCGGGTCGTCAGCGCTGGCGGGCCGAGGGCGACTGGGTTCGGCTCGGGGCGCAGGCCATGCTCGAGGCTGCGCCCCTGTTGTCGGTCGACACCCTGCCGGACGCCGGCGATGTGGCCGAGGTCGAGCGGGAGCGCTTCTACCTGCGGACGATCTTGTTTGTGGGGGCACTGGCGGGGGACGGTCGAAGTGTGGAGGCGGACCTGCGTCAGCGGGCCCTGCACCTGTGGACGGCCCGGGTGATCCGTGCCCAGGTGTTGCAGGACGGGGGCCGACCTGCGTGGCGCTTTCCCCTGGCGATCGTGGAGGCCCTGTCTCGTTCGTACGGACTCTCGCTCGAGGGCTGATCCGGCGGATCTCGACCGGCGGATCTCGATTGGGTTCGGGCGTCCCTACTTTCTACTCCCGACTCCCGCTTTCGTTCCCGCGGCGACGCCTGCGACCCGCCGCACCCAAGAGCGCCATCGTGGCCCACACGCCCCACGCTCGACCGGGACCGGGCGAGCGCGAGCCGAACTCGCAGGTGCAGCCCGCTCCGCCCTCGTCCCCCCTGCTCCCGATCTCGTCCTCGCCCGCGACACCCGTTTCTCCCGTCTCTGAGCCCGACTCCTCACCTCCGATCTCGGCGACCACGACCGTCACGCTGGCGACCCCGACCCGGCCCTCGTGGTCGCTGGCTTGGAGCGTCAACACATGCTCCCCAGGGGCCTCGATCTCGACACCCAAAAACCTGTAGGGGGGGACCGCGTCCTCGACGGTCGAATCTCCACCGTCGGTCCAGGGGACCCCATCCACGGCCAGGGTCAGGGAGCGGACCCCGCTGTCCCCAGGGTCGACCGCAGCCTCGACATCGATATGAGCCGGGGCCAGCGGAAAATGTTCATCGGCGAGTGGAGCGACAAAGGCCACGCTCGGCGGCACGGCCTCGGGGTTGGGGGTCCAAGGGTCGCCGCAGGCTTCAGAGAGCTCAGACAGGGGCCCCGCGCAGCCCTCGGCCCAGCTCGCTTCGGGGCTCTCGTCGTTGGCCACGAAGAAGCCCCCACAGGTGGGTGTGGGCGCCCAGGAGCTGGGGACGTCGCCCTCGGGATCGACGTCGGTGCAGGGGCTGATGTCGATGTCGCTGTGGCCCTCGATCCACGGCAGTGTCAGGGGGGCGGGCACATATTGGACCGTGGCCCCGTGTCCCCCCCCACCCGAGACGATGCCGAGCACGCGCCAGCTGCCGTCGGCGACCTGAACTAAGGCCGGTCCACCCGAGTCGCCCGAGTCGGCGCCGGTGCCCATGCCCCCGATGCCGATGGTGGTCAGGATTCCGGTGATGCTGGTCTCGGCCGCGTGTTTGATCCCTACGCTGTCGCCGGCGTCGGGATCGGGGTTGGTGTTGCCGAAGCCGACGATGGTCACGGGGGTGCCGACGCCGATCAGGCTCTCCTCGCAGCCGCTGAGCAGGGGGATGAGGGGCACGTCGGTGACCGCCTCTTCGAGCACGCAGTAGGCGTAGTCCATGGAGCTGACCGCGTTGAACTTGGCAAAGCGGGCGCACTCGCGGATCGGAACCTCGCGGGCAGGGGTGTCGATATCTTCGCCGAACAGGGCCTTGCTGTGCAGGGTGCCGCAGTGGGCGGCATAGACGATGACCTCGGGGTGGACCAAGGTCGCCGTGCACACGCCCCCCGTGCGCAGCGCGACCACGGCTGGCCACGCGCACACTGGGGTTGGGGCGCCGCCGACGATGGCCGCGGGGACGGGGGCGAGTTCGCCGTTCGGAGG
>Ga0256845_1000099_pt1 | contig 74993 bp, 64 predicted proteins | sample RiftiametaG_FD_189101 | JGI IMG/M metagenome (GOLD analysis project Ga0256845, IMG submission 189101) | Tube worm associated microbial communities from hydrothermal vent at the East Pacific Rise, Pacific Ocean - Riftia | ecosystem: Host-associated > Annelida > Integument > Unclassified ...
CCAAAAATTGCAAAAGATTGCGATGTAAACAAGGATTATATTGATAAGATCAACAATGTTCTTAATTTGAATCTTGAAACAAAAAAAACTTTTAATATTAAATAGGTTACTATAAAATTCTATATTTTTCATTTTCTGCAAACTAAATAAAATGATTGTGTCATATTGTCATGCAAGAAAGCTGTTTTTTTCAATAACTTTATTGGTAGGACATTATTTGTCATAGTAAAAGAAGTACAATATATACATGAAAAATATAAAAATCCACTTAAACACTTTATTAAAGTCAGGAACAATCGGGATAGCATTTACTTCTTTTAGTGCTTATCTTATGGGATTAATTTATTCTTCTTCTTATAATTCAATTTTTAATTTAGGAGACGGAATCTTTAAAAAGTCTACCCAAGAATATTTAGCATATGGAATAATCAATTTTTTAAAAACAATTGGTGATTTTCTTATATATAAAAAATTTTTTATAATTTTTCTTTTAATAATTATCTTCATCTCAATACTTTCCTTAATAAAGTCAAAAAAAGATCTTTCTAAAAAATATAATAAGAATTCGGAATTAAAGAGAACAAAATATAAATGGATAGAGAAAGTTTTAAAAAATAATTTATACTATATATTTTTTCCAACTTTAACAATTGTACTTTTGCTTTTTTTATATATAAACATTATTTTTTTAAATCCAATTAAAACAGGAAAAACATTTGCAAAGAACGATTTGAATAAATACAAGCAGCAAATCAAATCCGGAAAAAATCAATTAGATAGTATCAGTTTTAAAAAAGAGGATGGAAAATTCGAAAAAATATATGGAAAAACCGTAAATATTTCTAAAAATTTTGTTGCTATATTTGATGGAAAAAAAGTAATAATTATTCCTATTAAAAATATCATTACTGTTATTTCAAATATAGATTAGGATTTAACCTCTTTAATCTCGTGAGCTCCGGCTGACTTCCGACTTCTTGATTCTATCTTCTGCTAACTGTGAACTCAACTATCTTCTTCCTTCTCTTCTTTATCCTTTTCCTTTGTACTTATTTCTGATTCATCTGTATTCTTAAACATTATAAAATTTCCCAAGCTGATTCCCATAAAATCGGAAGAAACCCTGACCATTCCTCCACCAAGTTTTTCAATCTTCACAAGATCACTCGATGACGAATCCGCTCCCCCATCTAAAACTTCCATTCCCGATTTATTTTCTTTTTTGTTCATTGTCTTTTTGAATTAAAAGATTATATCTATTTTACAAAAAATTCAAGAACTTATTTCAGATCCTAAAAATTTATTCATATTAGAAATTACTCACCCAAAAAACAAGAATCCCCTTACTGCTACACGATTTGTCACACATCATCGCAGTAAATTTCTTCTAATCAAAAAAGTATTTTTTAGAATCATTAATTAATCAAATAATATTTCAATTTAAAAAAATCCATGAATCAAGCCACCGTCCCTGTTTCCCTTCTTGGCTGTATTGGGCTGTGATGAGAAAGATGATCATTACTGCAAATATGTATTAATATCAGACATTTGAAGAGGCATAAAACTTGAAAAATAAAAAATTTAATATAATAATATAATTATCCAAGATGGGAAATTTGTTAACTTACGTCAAGGGTAGTGAGTAACTCAAAATCACAACTCACTACCCGACAAATTTTTAATTAACTTCCTCTTTTTCTGCGACAATCAATATCCCTTCCGTATAATTTCCATAGGTCTCTATTGCAGACATTATCGGCATTATTGATATTATTTTATATCCATTGCTCACTAATTCATTGCATTTCATATTCATTTTTTCAAAAAGTTTCTTTAAATCAATAACTCTGATAAAATTTTTTTCATTCTTTTTGATATCTCCGATTAATACTGATTCGACATATTCCGTTATTACCATTTTCCCTCCCTGTTAAACTCTTTTTATTTTAAATTATCTTTATTTTAAAAATTTATATATTAAATCAACTATGCTCTTTGCCTTATCATAGTGTTTGCCCTTATACTGTTTTTTGTTGTGTTCAAAAAAATTTACAAGTTCTTTAAGCTTCTTTTCCATAATATAAAATTCCCATTAATTATATAAATTAAATATCATTCATAGACAACTCTTTTGTCAAAAGATTATTTGAAAACTTAATCAATTTAAAATTAATCGTGCAATCATGACGCAATTGACGCAATTAAAATAATTTAAAATAAGAACCGACACCTTTCATACCGGAAGACTTAAATATTTTTTAGAGTTATTATTTATACTTAATTTTCCCTATTACTTAATTCTGATATTAAATTATTATTATGTACTCTTTTATGTTGTAAACTTTTTGCCCCGAAATTAATTAATAGTCCTATCTCCAAATTATAGGCTTCCAAATAATTCATCGCTTGAGCAAGATGGACATCTTCCAGATCTATTATTGCTTTTATCTCAACCATAATTTTATCTTCCACAAAGAAATCAACTCTCCTTGTCCCTATTTTATACCCTTTATATTTCAATTTCATTTCATATTCACGCAAAAATTCCAAACCCTGCATCTTCATCTCAATTGCCAAAGCTCTTTGATAAATAACTTCCTGAAATCCGTTCCCGAGATGCTTGTGAACCTCAATAGCACAACCGATTATCTTATAGGTCAAATCTTCATATTTCATGATCTTTTATTGTCCGAACCTTGATTCACTTGATTAATTTGATTACTTGATAGTACTCTCATGTTAATCATATCAATCCTTTAATCACGGTTCAGACTTCCTTTCCTTGAGAACACATTGTCCGACCTTGATTAATTTGATTCCTTGACAGCACTCTCATGTTAATCCTTTAATCACGGTTCAGACTTATTTCCCTTGTGAACTCCTACTTTCTACTTTTTATCATTCCTTATAAAGCTAAAACCGATGTTTCGACAATTACAGATCCGTCGGGTGCAATTGCCGATAATTTGTAACTTACACTCTCACCTGTCTTAAAATACTTTTCTCTGTAACTATAACTTCCGGCAGCTTCATAACTTTTCACTTTTATCCATACTCCGGACACATTCTTGTAAAGCACAAACTCATCAACAACCATCGGATTCTCATGTTCAACCATTAAAATGTTTAACTCAATATAATCTCTTTTTATTATCCACGCACCATCCGTTTTTCTTACACCGGTCAAACTCAATTCAGGCGGATAGAGTATCTTTTTAAAAGTGATCTTTACTTCATGATCCCTCTCTATATTATAAATCATATAGGGATTTTCCACTTCCATTATTTTGCCGTTATCGACTATTTCATCTATTTCATATCCCTCATCAGGATATATATGAATCATAACATCTTCACCCTTCTTTGCCCTGTAATACTTCCTTGTAACACTCCCTCCTTCGCCCGGAGTCGAAACTTCCACTTTATAAAATTTTTCCACAAAGAGCTTTGCAATAAATACATCCAAACTTCCACTGAAATTCCTTATCGGTGACCCCCATGTTGCATTTCCCACTCCGGAGACAATGACATCTCCGGATCTGTCAACAGCTAATTTCATACTTGACTCCATTTCCGGAGATCCGAAAAAAGTATTTCTTATAAGATTGCCGTTTGTGTCGAGTTTTGCTACAAACGCATCGACTTTTCCGCTCATATTGTGAACGGGAGATCCCCACGTATTGCTACTGCTTCCTCCGACAAAGAAATCACCGAATCTGTTTAATGCAGAACCTAAGATTATATCATTTGAGAAAGAACCTAAAAATGTATTCCACATCAGGTTTCCGTTTGTATCGAGTTTTGCTGCAAACCCATCCACAAATCCAGTATTGTAAGGAAGAACCGGATTTCCCCAGGTTGCACTACTGTTGCCTGCAACATAAGTTTGACCCGAATCATCTGTTGAAATGCTATAAACATTATCACTTAAAAAAGAACCTAAGAAAGTATTCCATAAGAGGTTTCCGTTTCTGTCAAGTTTTGCTGCAAATCCGTCAGTTGCATTAGTGGAAAATGCCCTGACCGGATTTCCCCATGTTGAATCGGATTGCCCTGCAGTATATATATTCCCGGATTTATCACATGAGATACTATATCCGAAATCACTTAAGGTCGAACCCAAAAAAGTATTCCACAATAAATTCAGGTTTGGATCCAATTTTGCTACAAATACATCAGTACCCCCTAAAAAACTTCTTATAGGGGATCCCCAGTTCGCAAGACTGTCTCCACCTATGATGATGTTGTTCCAAATATCAACAGTAATACTACCTCCTCTATCACTGCTCATAGAACCTAGGAAAGTGTTGGCAAGCAGATTACCGTTACCGTCGAGTTTTGCCACAAATATTTCATTGCTCCCTGAAAAAGCATTTACAGGATTCCCCCAGGTAGCACTCGAAGTCCCTGTGACATATATATAACCGGATCTGCCAACAGTTATCCCGAATCCCTGATCATTAGCCGTGGAACCCAGGAAAGTGTTCCAAAGAAGAATTCCTTCACCGCTGAGCTTTGCAACAACGATATCATATCCGCTCCCGTGAAGAGGAATAATCGGGTTTCCCCAGTTTGCATTCATATAGCCTGTAAAATAGATATTACCTGAATTGTCGGTTGCAATATCTAAGCAAAAATCATTGTGAGAAGAACCCAAAAAAGTATTCCATAAAAGATTCAGATCCTGTGCGGGAGATATGACTAAAAATAGCGGAAAAATAAAAAACCAGATCACAATCTTCATTAATGTGTTTTTTCTCATTTTTTCTCCTTACATTTTTCAATGGTTTTACGTTATAAAAAAAATAATAAATCCATTGTGTTAAAAAATCAACAGAAAATATTAAAAAAAAAAATTAATCCTTATATATTTTTTTATATTCGGTTAAGAGCAGTAACCTCCCCCCTCACCTCTTGCCCCTTACCTCTAACCACTTAGAACTTTGAACTCAGCTTAATACTGTAAGCTATTTTTTGTTTTGAACATTTGAATTTTGGTCATTAGAATTTGTTTAGCCCAGGCTACCTTCTCTTCGCCACGGCGAATTCACCTTGTCGGATTTCGTGCTTCGTGCTTCGAATTTAATCCGGGCGACCACAGGGAGCCGCCCCTACAAAATCCCAACCCCTATATCCCATATCCAAAATAGACTTGTGAGCTCCTACTTGCTACTTTTTTCTTTTTACTTTTATCTTTGATCTTGTGAACTCCGCTGACTTCTGACTTCTGACTTCGAGTTTCTTTTAACTTGTGAGCTTTCCACTACCCACTCACCACTGAAAACTGTAAACTTAACTACAATCTATTAATAAGATCAATATATTTATCTATTATAACTTTCCATGAATAATTCTCTTCAAAAAATCTACTTCCGTTCTCACCCATTTCCTTTCTAAGATTTTGATCATTTGAAAGGATTTTAAAAACCTGCTTAAACTCTTCATAATTTCCATACCACAAGCCGGCATTGCTCCTTATACACTGACCCTTTAACACTTCAGTCCGTCCGTTTGCAACTACCGGTCTTCCCAGTGCCCATGCTTCGAGAGTCACCATTGAAAGTGATTCGAACTGAGAAGGAATAACAAGGAAAGCTGAACCTTTCAACGCATTAAATTTATCAGTATCACTGAGAAAACCGAGATGAACTATTTTCGGATCTTTCGGTATCTCAACATATGCCTTACCTATTAAAACAAGTGTAAAATCACCGGACACTTCATTCAGATACCTTGAAAAATATCTTAATAACTCGGGAATCCCCTTATTTTCATCAAGCCTTCCAACATAGAGAATATAATCGCCCTTGATCTTATATTTATTTTTAAACCCTTCGGGATCAAAGCTATCCGGTATCTCCGAACCGACTCCGACAATATCACCCGGGACATCATAATTACCGGACACTCTGTTTATTATCTCTTTCTCCTCTACAGAGTTATAGATTATTGCCGCCGGAAGATTAAACAGATCTTTGAAAAGTCGCATATATACAACATCATCATGTTCTGCTGTCGGGACTAATATCGCCTTTTTTTCAAAACGTTTTACTCCGTAATACGACTGATAGTATCTGTATGAAAAAAAGATATGGAAACTGAACTCATCATCGCGTCTTTCCAGCTCTTTTATCAATCCTGGAACAAACGGTCCCTCTTCACGAAGCCACTCGATCTCATCTTCAATTAAATGTTCCTCATTAAATACGATCTCCTGGATCTTTCCGAATTTTACCGGATCTCTCGGTTTCTCAACTTTGAATCTGTTAACCGAGATCCCGTTTATAGTTTCCTTCTCCGAACTATAGTGATGATCCCATGTTATATAATCAAGAGCGGTTGTCGTAAAAACTTCCACATCAAAATGATCGGATATTTTCTCCGCTATAAGTCTTGCATGATATTCCGCTCCTCCGTTTATCTCGGTTCCGTATCTTTGAACAATTATTCCGATCTTTTTCATCTGAAAATTATATCATAATTTTTTATTCCTTATGGATATATACACCTTATGTAAAATTAAAAAATCAAAAAAAATCCATTACATTTAAAACAAAATGTATTATCATTCCGTATTAATCAGATTAAATAAGGAGGATTTATGAAAAAAATATTTATAGCTTTTTTAGCTGTATTAGTACTCACAAGCCTCGGTTTACCTATGAAGAATGCGAGACTTCTGAGAACTCCCGACATAAACAATAACCTTGTGGTTTTTGTTTATGCCGGAGATATATGGAGTGTATCATCCGACGGAGGTGTTGCAAAAAGATTAACCTCCCACAAAGGATTGGAACTCTTTCCGAAAATTTCACCGGACGGGAAATGGATAGCTTTCTCAGGTGAATATTCAGGTTCGAGACAGGTTTATATTATTCCTTCAAATGGAGGAGTTCCCAAACAGCTGACATATTATAATGATGTCGGTATTATGCCTCCGAGGGGTGGTTTTGACTATATTGTAATGGACTGGACTCCAGACGGAAGTAAAATCCTTGTAAGAATGAACAGAACTCCTTACGGAAAAAGAATGGGGAAATATTATCTCGTTGATCCTAAAGGCGGGCTTGAGACTCCTCTTCAAATCCCGGAATGCGGTGACGGAACTTTCTCTCCGGATGGAAAAAGTTTAACCTACACACCGATCTCAAGAGAATTCAGAACATGGAAAAGAACCAAAGGCGGAAGGGCTCAGGATGTCTGGACGTATGATCTTGTAAACAACAGATCAAAAAGAATAACAAGATTTCCGGGAACGGACCAACACCCTATCTGGTATAAAAACAAAATTTATTTCGTTTCGGACAGAAGTCTTACTCTGAATTTCTGGTCATATGATCCGGATAGTAATAAATTCAATCAGATAACCGATTTTAAAAATTTTGACGTTCTCTGGCCTTCGGGTAATAACGGAATAATAGCTTTTGAAAAGGGCGGATATATAAATATTTTAAATTTGGACAACGGCAAAGTTAAAAAAATAGACGTTACTATAAATTTTGACAATCCTAACAGACTTCCATATTTTAAAAATGTATCCCGATTTATTTCAAGATTCGGTGCAACAATTACATCGGACGGAAAAAGAGCCGTCTTTGATGCACGGGGAGATCTCTTTTCGGTTCCATCTGAAAAAGAGAGTGTTACTTTAAATCTTACAAGAACACAGGGAATAAGAGAGATGTTTCCGGTATCATCACCCGACGGGAAATGGATCGTTTACGAATCGGATAAGTCCGGAGATTATGAATTTTATCTAATGGACCCGTTTGGTAAAAAAAGAGATATACCACTGACAAAAAATACAAAGGTATGGAAGTTTCCTCCCACTTGGTCACCGGACGGAAAAAAACTTGTTTATGCGGACATGAACAGAAAACTGCAATTAATAGATCTTGCAACTAAAAACATAACTCTTGTAGACACGGGAAAGAAAGGAAATCTTAACGATGTTTCATGGTCTCCCGATTCAAAATGGCTGATCTATTCCAAAGCCGGCAGCAATAAACTAAACTCCGTATGGGTCTACTCACTTAGCGAGGGGAAACCGCATATTCTGACAAGTTCGAGATATCAGGATTTTTCTCCCGTTTTTTCCAAAAACGGGAAATATATCTATTTTGTATCCGACAGAGATTTTAATATGAATTTTCAGACGGGATTTTCAACAATGGAGTTTGACTTTGTATACAATAAGACCGCAAGAATTTATGCGATAGGATTAACAAAAGATTCCCCTCCTCTTTTTAAAGACAAGAATGATATGATTGCCAAAAAAAATAAGGTTAAAAAATCCGCAAAAAAAGAGAAAAAAGGTAAATCCGGTGATAAAAAACCGGCAGTTAAAGTGGCAATTGATTTTGACGGGATTAACTCAAGAATAACCGTATTTCCTCTTCCTACCGGAAGTTACGGGGGAATAACCGATCTCGGAGATAAGATTCTCTATTTTAATAACGGCGGATTATATCAGTTCAGCATTAAAAAGAAGAAATCCGATCTTATAATGAAAGGGATAGGATACGGATCAATTTCAGCCGACAATAAAAAAATACTCTACCGTGCACACGGAACATGGGGCATAACCGATATTAAACCCAAACTTAAACCGGGTGCAGGAAAACTGAATATGAAAGATGTTGTAATGAAGATATATCCTCTAAAAGAGTGGAAACAGATCTACAATGAAGGATGGCGTATATATCGCGACTTTTTCTATGTCAGAAATATGCACGGAGTTAACTGGGAAAAAATGAGGGAAAAATATGCAGTGCTTCTTCCCTATTTGGGACACAGAGCCGATCTTGATTTTATCTTCGGTGAGCTTGTCGGTGAACTAAATGTCGGTCACACATATGTTAACTGGGGTGATTTTGAGAGGGTAAAAAGAGTTGACACGGGACTTCTCGGAGCTGAACTTACAGCTGATAAAAGCGTCAACCGTTATAAGATAACAAAAATATATAAGGGTGAAAACTGGAATGAAAGAACAAGATCACCTCTCACGGAACCCGGCATCAATGTTCATACCGGTGATTATATTTTGAAACTGAACGGATATGATGTTTACGCTAATGAAAATCCATATAAATATCTTGAAAATTGTGCCGGAAAGAAAACTCCGATAACAATCTCTGCAAGCGGTCTGGTAAAAGATGCGAAAACATTCTGGATCAAACCTCTTAAGAGTGAGACAGGGCTTAAATATTTTGACTATATCGAATCAAGGAGAAGACTTGTCGATAAACTTTCAAACGGACGGATCGGATATATTCATGTTCCTGATACGGCAATTAACGGGAATAGAGAACTGTTCAAAGGGATCTATGCTTTTAACGATAAAGAAGCTCTTATAATTGACGACAGATATAACGGCGGAGGCTGGTCTCCTCAGAAAATGATAGAAAAGCTGGAATCCAAAATAACCGCATACTGGAAAAGCAGAGATCTGGACCTCAATCCCGAACCCACATTTGCGTTTAACGGACCTAAAGTAATGTTGATAAACCACTATGCGTCCTCGGGCGGAGATGACTTCCCCTATTGGTTTAAAAAGAAAAAACTCGGGAAACTTATAGGAACGAGAACATGGGGCGGTCTTGTAGGCTACGGTTGGAGTCCCGGACTTGTTGACGGACCTTCATTTGCAGTCCCATCTTCGGCAATCGTAAATACTGAAGGTGAATATGTCGTTGAAGGTGTCGGAATCTATCCGAGCGAAGGATTCGAAGTTTATGATACTCCTGAAGAGATAGCAAAAGGTAATGACCCAAGCATTCAAAAGGCAGTTACTTATCTCCTTGAGGAGCTTAAAAAACACCCGAGAAAAAAGGTTAAAAGTCCGAAAGATCCGGACAGATCAAAATGGTTTGAAAAAGATATAAAATAGTTTATATTATAAAAAAGGGCGGCAATCTTTTGCCGCCCTTTTTTTTTATATGTTTGAATATTACATTTTTTAATCTGAAAAGAGATTCTTCTGTTCCGGTTGTTTTTCCTGAACTCCATTTTTATCAACATGGCCGTTCAATTCTTTCTCTTTAACACTACATGAGATAAGAGATAGATTGGTTATCCTCTTCCCTATTGCCTTCATACCTTTAACGGCTATAAACTCGGCTGCTTTTATTATCTCTTTTTTTTCCGGTCCCTTTTTCCCTTTAACAATTAATTCAAGATCGGGATCTTTAACGTCGGTCAATAAAACTATCTTTGATAATCGATTATCCCCCGTTACGGATATAGATTTTTCCGATCTCACAGGCAAAAATCTTTTAACATAATGATATTTCTTTTCCGCCTCATAATAAACGGCAGTAAAAACTTTTTTCGGGTTAAACCCTGCAATGTAGATCTGATCCTCCTCAAAATGATTTGCAAGATCAAAATTATAAAGTGTCACTTTCCCCGAGCGTGTTATTTCTATTATCCTGTCATCTCCTGAGAATTCACCGAGAAATTTTCCTCTGCCGTCACTATTTAATCTTTTTATATCGGGATCAAACCATAATTTTATTCCTCCGATCGTTGAAATACCGCTCTCCTTTAAAACTATTTTCGATATCACATTTTTAGTCAAAATATTTCCGGCGGAGCCCTTCCCCTTGATATCTATCGAACTGAGATCAAAGTCAAATTGAAGCTTTCTTAACCTCTTTTTAGGCTTAAGAAAGACTTTCAACTTTTCCGCTTCTCCATTCGGATTGGAAGTGAAATATATCACTTGTGAATCGGGATTACCCTTCGTAAGATGATAAAACTTCTCTCTCGTTACAGATGTTACGGCAAATCTTTTAACATAATTCTTCCCGTTCGGTCCGTCTCTGTAAACGACATTATAAATTGTTCTGGAATCATTTCTTTTAAAAATTGCAATATGGATTATATCTTTTCCCGCAAAATCTTTATCCGCAACTTTTTTAATTATATATCTTCCGTCTTTTAGAAATATTATCACATCATCAATATCGGAACACTCTCCTACAAATTCGGAATCTTTCAGTGTAAAACCGTAAAACCCCTCCTTCTTATTGACGTATAATTTTTTATTGGCTTCGGCAACTTTGGTTGCTTCAATAACATCAAAGTTTTTGATCTCCGTTTTTCTCTCTTTTCCGGCTCCGTATTTTTCTTTTAAACCCCTGTAAAAATCAATTGTGAAATTTACAATATTTGCCAGATCTTTATCAATCTTCTTTATTTCAGCTTCGAGATTTTTTATATATTTATCCGCTTTAAAAGAGTTATATTTTGAAATACGTTTTATCTTTATCTCGGTTAATTTGACGATATCATCATAGGTCACTTCTCTTTTTAACAAAACAAGAAAAGGTTCCAAGCCCTTCTCAATATTGTATAAAACCGCTTCCCATGTTTCACACTCTTCAATTTCCCGGTAAATCCGGTTCTCAATAAAAATTTTCTCAAGAGATGACATATGCCACAAATCCTGAAGTTCCGACTTTCGTATGAGAAGTTCGGCTTTTAAAATCGACAATGTTTTATCCGCCGAAGCCTTAAGAATCTCAGATACACCGATAAAAACCGGTCTTTTATCTCTAATAACACAGCAGTTGGGAGATACGGATACTTCACAATCCGTAAAAGCATAAAGTGCATCAATGGTTTTATCCGGAGATGAACCCGGAAACAGAGTGATCTGAATCTCAATCTTATCGGAAGTGTTATCATCAATTCTTTTTATTTTTATCTTTCCTTTTTCGTTAGCGGATAATATGGAATCAATAAGAGTTCCTGAAGTCTTTCCGTAAGGAACTTCGGAAATGAGAAGTGTCTTTTTATCCAGTTTGGAGATTTTTGCCCTGACCTTAACACGACCTCCCTGAAGTCCGTCATTGTATTTTGAAAAATCAGCCATTCCTCCGGTAAGAAAATCAGGCAAAAGAGTGAACTCTTCTCCTTTAAGATAAGAAACGGAAGCATCTATAATCTCAATGAAATTATGCGGAAGAATCTTTGAAGCCAAGCCGACAGCAATTCCTTCGGATCCCGTAGCAAGAAGGATCGGATATTTTGCAGGAAGAAAAAGCGGCTCTTTATTTCTCCCGTCATATGATAATTTCCACTCGGTAACTTTCGGACTGAACATCACTTCCTGTGCGAATTTTGAAAGTCTTGCTTCAATATACCTTGAAGCCGCAGCTCTGTCCCCCGTTAGAATATTTCCCCAGTTCCCCTGAGTATCAATAAGAAGTTCTTTCTGACCCATTCCGACAAGAGCATCACCGATAGAAGCATCACCATGCGGATGAAACTGCATCGTAAAACCGATTATATTAGCAACTTTATTATACCTTCCGTCATCAAGTTTCTTCATTGTGTGAAGAATTCTCCTCTGAACAGGCTTTAAACCGTCAATTATTTCCGGAACAGCCCTCTCAAGGATGACATATGAGGCATATTCGAGATACCATGATCTGTATAGTTCAGGGACAAATCTCACATGACGGATCTTTCCGTTCTCTTTTTCAACTTTCTGTTTTTCTTCTTCTTTTTTATTATTCATTATGGAATTTTTATTTCTCACTCTAAACCGAGTAGAGGACCTCCTCTTTGTCTTCTTCGATTTTCAAATTGTTAATTATAAACTCCTGTCGAACAGGGGTATTTTTCCCCATATAGAAACTTAAAATTTCCGATATCGAATGTTTATCGATCAAAACGGGTTCCAGCTTGATATTTTTTCCGATAAACATTTTAAATTCACCGGGAGAGATCTCTCCGAGTCCTTTAAAACGGGTAATTTCAAAATTTTTCCCATATTTCTTTAAAACTTCCGCCTTCTCCTCATCAGAGTAACAATAGTAGGTTTTCACTTTATTTCTAACTCTGAAAAGCGGAGTCTGAAGTATGTAGAGATGACCTCTTTTTATCAATTCCGGAAAAAATTTCAGAAAGAATGTTATCAGCAAAAGTCTTATATGCATTCCGTCAACATCAGCATCAGTTGCAATGACTACATTGTTGTATCGCAGATCTTCAACACCATTTTCAATATTAAGTGCAGCCTGCAAAAGGTTAAACTCCTCATTTTCATACACAACTTTTTTAGTTAATGAATATGTGTTAAGCGGTTTACCTTTAAGGCTGAATACAGCCTGGGTCATAACATCTCTTGCCTTGGTTATGGAACCGGAAGCGGAATCCCCCTCCGTAATAAAAAGTGTCGTCTCTTTTCTTTTTTCATCATTGGAATTAAGATGAAGTTTGGAATCCCTTAACTTTTTATTGTGAAGATTTGCCTTTTTCGACCTTTCTCTTGCAAGTTTTTTTATTCCCGATATCGCCTTTCGCTCTTTTTCCGATGCGATTATCCTTGAAAGAAGTATCTCGGCCGTTTCCGGATTTTTATAAAGATAATTATCAAGATTTTTCTTCAGAAAATCAACTATAAAATTTCTTACACTCACACCGTCCGGACTCATCTCTTTTGAACCCAATCTTGTTTTGGTTTGTGATTCAAACACAGGTTCTTCGATCTTTATGCTGATTGCAGCAATGATGGATGCTCTGATATCCATTATATCAAAATCTTTTTTATAAAAATCTCTGATCGTCTTTACATACCCCTCTCTGAAAGCCTGGAGATGAGTACCGCCCTGAGTCGTATACTGACCGTTAACAAAAGTGTAATAGTCCTCTCCATATTGATTCCCATGAGTTATCGCTACTTCAATATCATCCTTTTTAAGATGAATTGTCGGATATATTCCGGGAGACTCCATATTATTTTCAAGCAGATCCATTAAACCGTTTTTGGAATAAAATCTCACACCGTTAAAAATAATCGACAATCCCGAATTTAAATATACATAGTTCTTAAGCTGAGTTTCTACAAACTCCGATAAAAAATGAAAATCACCGAATATCTCTTTGTCGGGGATAAAGACAACTTCCGTACCGTTATGCTCGTCACAATTCTCAAGCGGGTGATCCTTCGTAACTTTTCCCTTCGAAAATTCAAACGATTTTGATTTTCCGTCTCTTATCGCTTTTATCATAAAGTATTCGGATAGAGCATTTACGGCTTTGATCCCTATTCCGTTAAGACCGACACTTTTCTTGAAAACTTTAGAGTCATATTTTGCTCCCGTGTTCATCTTTGAAGCGACTTCCTTCAGTTTTCCAAGCGGGACTCCTCTTCCGAAATCTCTGACTCTCACCTTCTGTTCGCTTATTTTCACCTCTATCTTGCTGCCGAAGCCCATCATATGTTCATCTATCGAATTGTCAATAACTTCCTTTAAAAGGAGATATATCCCGTCATCTCTGGAACTGCCGTCCCCCAGTTTCCCAACATACATTCCGGGACGTTTTCTGATATGCTCACGCCAATCAAGCGTTCTTATACTTTTTTCAGTGTATTCATGAATAGTCAAATTTATTTCCCTCTGATATAAAAATTATCAATTTTTATTGTATTAAAATTTTCATACTATTTCAAGACACAAAGTTATTTTTACTTCCCTCCTCATAGTAATAATTATAAAATCCATTACTTTCTTAACTTGACAGAATTTCCAAATTCTGATAATCTTACCGATACAAACAACGGGTCTATAGCTCAATTGGCTAGAGCCACCGGCTCATAACCGGTAGGTTCCAGGTTCGAGTCCTGGTAGGCCCATTGTAACAAAAGGAGATTTTTTGAAAGAAGGTCTTGAACTTTTAAACAAACTTCAGAACTATGAAGATAATATAGTTGAAACCAAAAGTAGAATCAAAGAGATCCCCCTCTCTATTAAAAAACTTGAAGATGAAAGAGAAAGCCGTAAAAAAATTATAAATGATGCAAAAACAAAGTTAGACGAAAGTATTAAGACAAGAAATAGATTTGAGAAAGATATTGCTCTTATTAAAGAAAAGATCTCCAAATATCGTGAACAGTTAAATAAATCCACAACAAACAAAGAGTATCAGGGATTTATTTCCGAAATAAAATTTGAAGAAGAAAGAATATTAACAATTGAAGAAAATATTATTGAAGAGATGCTCAATTCCGACCTGATAATGGATGAGATCAGAGAGAAAGAAAAAGAATTTGAAACAATTGCCGATGATTATAATAAGCAGATAAAAGAACTTGAGCATAATATGGACTACCATAATGATAAACTAAAAAAAATTGAAAATGAGAGAGATGAGCTTCGCAATAATATTACAAAAGACCTTCTCAGAATATTTGATAATTTAATGAAGAAGAAGGGTGGAAAGGCAATATCGATAGTTGAAACGGATTTCTGTGGTATTTGTAACGTCAAAGTCAGACCTCAAAGACTAAACGAACTTATAACGACAACAAATATTTTTTATTGTGAAAATTGCGGAAGACTTCTTTTCAAAATTATTGAAGAAGAAAAAAATCCCGATCAAAAACAATAATTTTTCCAAATTATCTTCCGTTTATGTTAAAATAAAATTTGCAGAAACATTTTTACGCTGAATCAATCTTTCTAATAAACAGGTTGACAGAGATATAGAATAAATGGTTGCTTATTTAAAATTTATTAATACTATATTAGTGGAGATAAAAATGCCATTCCCTATCAAATATCACATTATCTTAATTCAAAAGGAGAATTGTAATGAATACCGATGAAACAACACTATTAAAAAATATTGCAAAAGAGATCAGGATATTGATTATCAAGATGATCTATGAAGCATCTTCAGGTCACCCCGGAGGTTCACTCTCAATAGCAGATATAATGACATATCTTTTTTTCAAAGAGATGAAATTTGATCCGGAAAATTTCGGAAATCCTTCAAGAGACAGATTTATTCTCTCAAAGGGTCATGCAGCACCTGTTTTATATGCGGTCCTTGCAAAAAAAGGATTTTTCCCTTTGGAAGATCTTAAAGATTTAAGAAAGATCTCTTCCCATCTTCAGGGACATCCACACAGACTTGACACATCCGGAGTAGAGGCTTCAACCGGATCTCTCGGACAAGGACTGGCAATGGCTGCAGGAATTGCAATCGGTAACAGAATTAACGGAATAGACTCCTCCGTATATTCAATTATCGGCGACGGGGAATCACAGGAGGGTCAGATATGGGAAACGGCAATGGCTGCAGGCTTCAGGAAATTATCAAATTTGTGTGTTTTCCTTGATTATAACAATCAGCAGATAGACGGATTTGTTTCAGACATTAAAGACATTTCTCCCGTTGTTGATAAATGGAGAGCATTTAATTGGAATGTCATCACGATAAACGGTCATGATTTTGCCGAGATAGAATCAGCTTTGAAAAAATTTAAAGAGGAGATCGAAAAGCCTACAATGATAGTTGCAAAAACAATCAAAGGTAAAGGAGTCTCCTTTATGGAAAATAATCTTAAATTTCACGGCTCACCTCCCAGTGAAGATGAATATGAAATTGCACTAAAGGAGTTAAATAATGGTTAAAGAAAGTTTACGGGGAGAATATGGAAAATCTCTTCTGAGAATAGGAAAAAAGAATCAAAATATTATTGTAATGGATGCGGATCTTGCCAAATCAACAAGAACAAATACTTTTGGAAATGAGTTTCCCGAAAGATTCTTCGATTCCGGTCTGTCGGAACAGAATATGGTTTCAACCGCCGCCGGGATCTCTCTAACCGGGAAAACCGTTTTTATATCAAGTTTTGCAGTTTTTCTTACGGGAAGAGTTTACGGTCAGATAAGGCAGTCGGTCTGTTACAATAATGCAAATGTTAAACTTGTCGCCACTCATTCCGGACTCGGAGTCGGTGAAGACGGAGCAACACATCAGGCTCTTGAGGATATAGCATTGATGAGAGCTCTTCCTAATATGCAAGTTATAGTTCCTGCGGATTCTGTTGAAACTGCTTCGGTTATAGATTATGTTGCCGATAATTACGGTCCTTTCTATGTCAGACTGACAAGGTCAGACCTCCAAAAAGTTAACAATGACGATTATAAATTTGAATTGGGAAAAGGAACGGTTCTTAAAGACGGAAAAGATATAACTATTTTTGCCATAGGTGCAATGGTTGAAAAAGCCTTAAAAGCAGCTGAAGATCTATCTGAACAGTCTATATCTGCTGCAGTAATTAATCTTTCTTCAATAAAACCGCTCGATACGGAACTTATCCTTAAATATGCAAAAACAACAGGAACAGTCCTGACCGTTGAGGATCATTCGGTTTTCGGAGGACTCGGTGGAAGCGTTTCCGAATTCCTTTCCCAGAATTATCCTGTTAAAATGAAAATTATGGGTGTAAACAACAGATTCGGACGTTCCGGTAAACCTGAACAATTATATAAGTTTTACAATCTTGATCATACGGATATAAATAAAGAAGCAATAACTCTTTTAAAAAAATGATTGAATTTTTTCATGTAAACAAACAGTATGTAAAAAACCAAAATGCTCTTACCGATATTAATCTTTCTGTTGAAAAGGGTGAGTTCATCTTCCTGACAGGATCCTCCGGAGCAGGGAAATCAACATTCTTAAAACTTATATATAAAGATGAACTTCCTACAAAAGGTCAAATTCTTATAAACTCGGTTAATATCAATCTTCTTCCTGACAATAAACTTTACAGATTGAGAAGAGATATCGGTATTGTCTTCCAGGATTTTAAATTATTAAATAACAGGACAATTTATGAAAATGTAGCAATACCTTTGATAGTTAGGAATGAAAGAAGATCGATAATAAATAAAGTCGTAATGAGTGCACTTACAATTGTAGGTTTATCTCACAGAAGAAACTATATCCCCTCTCATGTATCGGGCGGAGAGCAGCAGAGAGTTGCAATTGCAAGAGCAATAGTCGGTAACCCGAAGATAATAATTGCCGACGAACCTACGGGTAACCTCGACACCGAACTATCAATAAACATAATAAAAATATTTGAAAGAATAAATGCAAACGGAATTACAATAGTAATTGCTACACATGACAACAATCTGCTTCAGATGTTCCCGAAAAGAGTTCTTCGGCTTGACAAAGGAGTTTTGGTATCCGATAAGGACACTACGGATTTTATATGAGTATAATAAAAACAGCATTTTCAAACTCTCTGAAAAATATTTTCAGAAACAGAACCGTAAATAGTTTAAGTCTCGGAATAATATCTTTTACTCTCTTTATATTCGGTATTTTCAACTTCCTATCCTATAATATTTCGGATTTCACAAAGACATTTTCAAAAAATATTGAAGCTATTTTCTATTTTAAAGATAATGCTGCAAAATTTAAGATAGAAATGCTCTATAAACAGGTAAAAGATAGCGAATTAGTAAAAAAATGCACATATAAGACAAAGAGTCAGTCGGAGATGGAATTTTCAAAAGAGTTTCCCGAATTAAAGCATATACTCAAGGAGTATAAAACCTCTCCTTTCCCTGCAAGTCTGGATATAGTCTTTAATTTTTACGAAGATAATACTAAGATTATATCTTTTGTAAATGAGGTAGGTAAACTTAGAATAATAGAGAGCAAACAGGTAAATATAGACTGGGCTGAAAAGATCAATAAACTTAAAAAATTCATCTCTTTTCTCGGATTATTTTTAAGCGGAATATTGATCTTCATTTCGGCTTTTATCATATTTAATGTTATTAAATTAAATATATTCTACAGAAAAGAAGAGATATTGATTCTTAAACTGGTCGGGGCGACAAACTGGTATATCAAAACACCTTTTATAATAGAAGGTGCGATCTTAGGTTTTTTCGGAAGCATACTCTCCTCCGTTCTTCTATTTGCAGTAATAAAATTTGCACCTAATTATGCATCTTCCATAATAGAACTCTCCAAAGGACTTCTCGATTTTTCAACTATTCCAATATCAATCTTTTTAAAAATGGTTATTCTCGGACTGTCTATAGGATTATTTTCTTCTCTCTTTTCAATTAGAAAATATATTGGGAATTAATAATTAACTAAACTTTTATCTATATCCGATTAAATATCCTGTTCCTCATCATAACCGACAAGTTCATCCTGATCTTCAATATAGACTCTGCCGCCGTAATCGTCCTCGTATGAAAGACAGCACATCAATCTGCCGCATTGACCCGATATTTTAAGCGGATTAACCCGGATATTCTGTTTTTTAGCCATTTGAAGTGTAATCGGTTCAATATTTGAGAGAAAAGTTTTGCAGCACAACTGCCTTCCGCAGATCCCGATCCCTCCGGTCATCTTTGCCTCATCTCTGATACCGATCTGCTTCATCTCAATTCTTTTTTTTATTCTCTTAGCTAGATCCTTAACAATATCTCTGAAATCTATCCTGCCTTCAGACGTAAAAAAAAAGACAGCTTTTCTCTCGATATTTGAGAAAGATACCCTTACCAGTTTTATCGGGATCTCTCTCTCTTTTATTTTGGAAAGACAGAAATCATACGCTTCATCCTCTTCCTCTTTTCTCTTCTTGTATTTTTCAATATCTTCACCGGTAGCCACTCTGATTATTTCGGGAATGTTTACCGCTTTCTTTATCTTATTGAATTTGATCCCGAATGTTTTCCTTACTCTTCCCAACTCCTCACCGAGAAGAGAATCCACTATCACAAAATCATCAGGCTTTATTTTTTCATCTTCTGTCTTAAAATGATAAATATCTTTCCTATATTCTATCTGAACCGTTAAAACTCTAAACATAAAATAACCTCTTAAACATAACTATTAATGAACTCTTGAATCAACACTTTGGAATTTAAATTTCTTTTGACATCCCTGAGTATATATTCCATTCTTCTGATCAAAGTCAAACCCTTTTCAATAGTTATATATTCCTTTAATTCTTCAAATTTTTCAATAAAATCAATATTTATAATAAGATCTCTTTCCAATCCTATCTTGATAATTATTATATCTCGAAGATAGAGAGAAATCAAATTAACCATCTCTTCAAAGACAGATATGAATTTACTTCTCGCTTTACTTAGATCAAAAAGAAAAAGAAGAACATCTTCAACTTTCTGATCTCTAAGCAATTTCTCAAGTATCTGAAGCTTTTTCATTCTGTTTTCAAGAAAATTAAAATAGTTATCTTCAAGATTAAATAATCTGCCATATTGGCTGAGTGAAGAGAGAAGATCAATTTTTTCCTTATCATAACCCATTTTCTTATAGTGTCTCACAAGTTCGCTCTTTGACGGATGATAGAATTGTAAAACCTGACATCTCGACCTGATTGTCGGAAGAAGCAAGTTAAAATGGTTGGTTAGAAGAATAAAAATTGTCGATGGTGAGGGCTCTTCGAGAACTTTTAAAAAGGCATTTGATGAATTTTCGTTCATCATGGAAGCATCGCTGATAATATATATCTTCTTTTCACTCTTTAAAGGTCTTTTCCTGTTATCCTCTATTAGATATTTGATCTGATCTTTTTTATAAAACTGACCTTCGGGATATATAATAGTGACATCGGGATATATCCCCTTCGAAATTTCAATACAGCTGTCGCATTTATCACAAAAATCCTCATCACTCTTTCGGCAATTAACGGCTTTTGCAAAAGCCAAAGCAAAAGAGCTGAGTCCCGCACTTTCAGGACCGGAAAATATCAGACTGAATGGAATTCCTCTATTTTTAATATATGAACGCAGGATTCTTTTTATCTTTTCATTTCCGATAAGTTCGTTAAAGCTCATTTTATTAAATGAAATATTATCATAATTTCTTTAATATGTAATCAAAAAAATCATTCACTCTTTTATGTCAAAAAAAGATCATGATATATTGAAAAGAAAAACATTCAATTTGACTATAAAACCGAAAAATACTAAAATCAGCCAATGAAAAATAAAATTATCAGTACAACGGTAATCTGTGTAAAACATAAAAATAAAGTTGTTATCGGTGCAGACGGGCAGGTTTCATTGCAAAATACTGTTTTAAAGCACGGTGCAAAAAAGATAAGAAGACTTTATAACGGGAAAATACTTGCCGGATTTGCCGGCTCAACATCAGATGCATTTTCACTCTTTCAGAGATTTGAAGTAAAACTTGAAGAGTATAACGGAAATATATCAAGAGCATCGATCGAACTCTCAAAAGAGTGGAGAACCGATAAAATTTTACGCCGTCTTGAAGCAATGTTAATAGTTGCCAATAATGATCATCTTTTTATTCTGTCTGGTTCCGGAGATATTATTGAACCGGATGAAGATATTTTAACAATAGGATCGGGAGGTCCTTATGCACATTCCGCCGCTCTCGCATTAAAAAGATTTTCAAAACTTGATGCAAAAGATATCGTTGAAAAATCTCTTGAAATTGCAGCCGGGATTTGTATCTATACAAACAATAATTTTACAATTGAGGAGTTATAATGGCTGAAAAGTTGAATACGGATAAAAATGATCTTACACCGAAAGAGATAGTTAAAGAGTTGGATATTTACATAGTCGGACAGGATAAAGCAAAAAAAGCAGTGGCAATCGCTTTGAGAAACAGATTTAGAAGGCAGAAACTTCCCAAAGATATAGCAGATGATATAATTCCGAAAAATATATTAATGATCGGACCGACCGGAGTTGGGAAAACAGAGATAGCGAGAAGACTTGCCAAACTGACAAAATCCCCCTTTATTAAGATAGAAGCCTCCAAGTTTACCGAAGTAGGTTATGTGGGCAGAGACGTCGAATCTATAGTTCGCGATCTGGTCAGAATCTCAATAGATCTTGTTAAAGCGGAAAAAATGAAATTTAACAAAGAGAAAGCACGGAAAAATGCGGAAGAGCGTATACTTTCAATTCTTCTTCCTCCTCCCAAAAAAGTTAAAGGTCCTGCGGCAGACCTTAATATTGATATAAATGAAAATAACTCAACGAGAGAGAAATTAAAAAAACTCTTTGAAGAGGGAAAGTTGAATGATAAAACTGTTGAAATTGAAGTTAAATCCGCAATGACCACTCCGTTTGAAATTTTTTCATCTTCAGGTGTTGAGGAGATCGGGATTACCATAGGTGAAATGATGCCGAATATGTTCGGCGGCGGGAAAAACAAAAAAAGAAAAATGAGTGTCAAAGATGCTTTTGAATACCTTTTTAATGAAGAGCAGAACAGATTGTTGGATATGGATGAGATAGCTAAGATCGCAATAAAAAGAGCTGAGCAGATGGGTATAGTTTTCCTCGATGAGATTGATAAAATAGCCGGAAGAGAGGGAAGTGCCGGAGGTCCTATGGTCTCCCGAGAAGGAGTTCAGCGCGATCTCCTGCCTATTATTGAGGGAACTACGGTAAATACAAGATATGGAATGGTAAAAACAGATCATATTCTTTTTATCGGTGCAGGTGCATTTCACGTCTCCAAACCATCCGATATGATTCCCGAATTACAGGGCAGATTCCCAATTAGGGTGGAGTTGGATTCTTTATCAAGAGATGATTTTATCAGAATATTAAAAGAGCCCAAAAATGCTCTTACAAAACAGTATATTCAACTGATAGGAACCGAAGGTGTTGCAATAGAGTTTACAGATGATGCCATTGAAGAGATATCATCTGTTGCCGAAGAGATAAATTCGACTGCAGAGAATATCGGAGCGAGAAGACTTCATACAATAATGGAAAAAGTCATGGAAGAGATATCTTTTGATGCTTCCGATGTAAACTCGGGGAAAGTCAGAATAGACAGAAAATATGTAAAAGAAAAGATAGAGGATATTGTTACAGATACTGATTTAAGTAAATATATTTTATAAATTCAGGAGAGAATTATGAAAAGTATTAAATATTCGTTTTGGCTTCTTATTTTTCTTTTCACTCAGATCATATCCGTCACGGCTTGTGGGAAAAAAGCCGATCTAAGGCTTGAACCTGAAATCCTTCCGGTGGAAGTTAAAGGGATCAAAGTTAAACAGATTGGAAACAATATAAGAATAAAATGGAATTATCCTGGATTTTTAAGTGATAATTCAACAACATTAAATCCTGAAAATATCGGCAAAGTTTATATCTATTTCTCAAATACGGATTATCCTTATAAAAAATTCCGTAAGAAATCAAAGATCATTTATAAAACAGAGCAGAATAAAATTGAAAAGATGAATGATCTCTACACTATAGACATTCCGTTTAAAGTAGCAAAACTTGACGGTAAAACTTACTATTTCAGTATCAGATATAAATACGGAAAGAAAAAATCTCCTATGGGAAAAATAGTGAATATTGTCACTAAAATCCCAATCTTTCCAATCGAAGATTTAAAAGTTTCTTTAGAATCAAAAACTATTCTTTTAAAATGGAGTAAACCGTCCAAAGATATAATCGGTAATAATATTACCGAAATTACCGGATATAAGATTTTCAGAAAAATTATTGCAACAGAACCTTCAAAAAAGATTCCCGATTTTATCAGGATCAACAAAGATAAAATTGTAGAAAATAGTTTTGAAGATTCCGATTCTGGGGTAAACGGAACATACTTCTATTATGTAACCGTTATTATTTCCGATAATGTTTATAGTGAAAAATCAAATATTGTAAAAATTGATATTCAGGATAAATTTCCTCCGGAAATACCGGGTAATGTGACGGCTTTTAAGGCTAATAAATTTATTTTCGTTTCTTGGAGTCCGGTTTCCGATAATGACCTGGCTTATTACAGAGTATATAGGAAAAGCGGAAAAAACGGTAACTTTGTATTAATTGCCGATAAAATAACAGAGCATAAATTTAAAGATAAAAAAGTAAAGAAGGGTATTAGATATTTCTATTCCGTTACTTCGGTTGATAATAATGGAAATGAGAGCGATGATTCAAATTATTCATCGGAAACATTTTAGTGTCAAAAGTTTCTTTAATCGGCTGTAACAGCTATGATCACGAAAATGTATACGATTCGGTATTAAGAGGGATTAATCTACTCGGAGGTTTTTCGCAATTATTAAATTCCAACGATAGAATTCTCTTAAAACCCAATTTGTTGACTGGAGAAAAGCCTGAAAAATGTGTTACGACCCACCCCGAAGTCTTCAGAGCAATTGGAGAGATTCTCTCTTCGGAAGGAAATTTATCTCTTTCATACGGTGATTCCCCTGCATTCGGAAGCCTCGAAAAGGCTGCAAAAATATCAGGAATAAAAAAAGTGGCGGACTCTCTCGGAATTAAAACTGCCGATTTCAAAGGAGTAGATAATCAACAATACCCACAGGGAATTCTTCTTAAAAGGCTTCCTCTATCCAAAGGGATTGGCAATATCGACTCTTTGATAAGTATTTCAAAGATGAAAACCCATGCTCTGACAAGAATAACAGGAGCGGTTAAGAACCAGTTCGGATGTGTCCCGGGAATTCTTAAGGGAGAATTTCATGTAAAAATGCCTGATATAGAAGACTTTTCAAAAATGCTGATAGATATCAACAATTTCATTAAACCTAAATTATTCATAATGGATGGAATTATGGCAATGGAAGGTAACGGACCGAGAAGCGGAAACCCGGTTCCAATGAATGTATTGTTGTTTTCTACTGATCCTGTTGCTCTTGATACGGTATTTTGTAAACTTATCGGACTAAACCCCTCATTTGTACCGACAATAAAGCTCGGTCATAAATACGGGCTCGGAACATCCGATCTTAATGAAATAGATATAATTGGAGATAAGTTGAATGATTATAGAAAAGATGATTTTAAGGTTGAAAGAAAACCTTATGAAAAATTCGATTCAAAAAAACATTTTCCCTTCTTTTTAAAAAATATTATCTCTCCCAAACCGGTAATTGATTATGATCTATGCAAAAATTGCGGAAAATGCGTTCTTCAATGCCCTACAGACCCTAAAGCGGTTAACTGGAAAGATGATGATACATCCAAACCTCCGGTTCATGATTATAATAGATGCATAAGATGTTACTGCTGTCAGGAAATCTGCCCATATGGAGCAATCTCGGTAAAAACTCCGCTTCTCGGAAAACTTATCCGGAGATAAAACAAAAATCCCTGTCTATCTCGATCTAAGTTTTATCTTTATTATTGAAATATTCCCTTTTCTTAACACTTTAAGTTTTATCACTTCTCCCGGTTTATATTTGTAGAGTTCCGTTGTATAACTTCTCAAATCTTTAATTGCGACTCCGTTAAAATCAGTTATAATATCTCCTTTCGCAAGGTTATCCCCTATTCCATTCTTTGTTATGACCATTGCAACTTTAACTCCTTTACCGTTAAAACTAAAATCGGGCATTATTCCTATACTCGGTTTTACACTATCTTTACTCTTATCTGATGTTTTGCTTTTCTTTTCTGATATACCTGATCTTTTCCCCGTAAATGTGAGAAACTGTTTTCTTTCGGCAAGATATACGATCGCCTCTTTGGAAATGGAAGCAATCTTAACCATTCCCTTATAATCAATCTTATCAACTGTATCTGTAGGTTTGTGATAATCGGTATGAGGACCTGAGAATATCTGAATTGCGGGAATCCCGGCTCTTATAAAACTTACCTGATCACTTGCATCAAGATCCTGCATTACAAGATCCGTCTCAACTCCGGTAGTAAAACCTATTCCCATAAAAATGAATTTCCACTCCTTTGCAGAAGTTCCCCCTATTATCATGGGTTTCTTTTCATTAAGTCTTCCGACAGTATCAATATTCAGATCGGCTATAATATTTTTCACAGGAATATTTTTATAAAATTTCACAAAATGACGGGAACCCATCAATCCGTTCTCCTCTCCCGTGAAAGCGACAAATATAATTGTTCTCTCAGGAGAATAACTTTTTCCGAGAGTTCTTGCCAATTCAAGAATAAGGGAAATTCCGCTTGCATTATCATCTGCTCCCGGATGGATCTTTCCTTCATTTCCCTTTCTCACATCGGGCCATCCGAGTCCGAGATGATCATAATGTGCAGAAACCACAACCGCCTGATCTTTTAATTCTTCATTAGTTCCTTTTATTATCCCTATAACATTTTTTAGTTCTATTTTTTTAGGAAATTTTGAAACTTTTTCCATCCATTTTTGAAAATAGCTTCCATTATCACCACCCGGTATTAATCCGTATTGTTTAAACCTATCTCTAATATAATCTGCAGCTATATCAAGCTCGGGAGTTCCGAGACCTCTTCCTTTTAATTTCAAAGAAGCTAAAAATTCAAGATTCTCCTTCATATTTTTTTTAGAAAAAAGAGGTTCGAGATAACCGAGTGCTCTCCTCTTCGGGATCTTATATCCTGCAATATTCCCTTTGCTTAGAATCTTGACCAAAGGGGAGTCCGAAATATTCCACTGACCTTTGAAGTTAATCGAAGGTTCATCTCCGCTAAAAGCAAGGTAGCTGTATTTCCCGTAGTGAGGAAGTTTTCTTGCGAGTCCCGGAATTGCCTCCTTCATATCGGTTGAGAGAAAATTTATACTAAATTTAGTATTTGCAGGATTTTTAAATGACAGAACCAGACTATTACTGTTTTTACTGAATCTCTTTTTAAATAATTTTAAATATTCTTTATCAAAACTGCCGTTATGCTTTTGCACAAGCTCATTGACTACTTTTTTAAAACTATTATTCCAACCGAAAATCCATACCGATCTATCCGAGGGGATCTTTTTTATATCGGAATCATAAACAGTTTTTATTTTTCCCCTGCTCTCTTTAGACCAGATATCTGCCAGGTCTTTATAATAAGATGTAATTTTCTCCGATCTATCATCGGGTAATATTATAGTGATCTTTTTTGATCCGAAAATTTTTGAAAAGGTTGAAGGGATCTCTTTATCCGATAAGATCCTGAATATATCAAACATAGGATCAATTGCTATCTTCAGAGGTTCGTTTTTTAGATGAAAACCAAAAGAACCTTTTAATCCGTTCAATTGGACAACTCTTCTACCAACACTTTTCTCACCTTTGACATATATATACACCGGGATATCATACTGATATGGTTTTTTCACTCCATTCTGTGAAATTGAAAATGATATATCGAACTCTTTTCCGCTCTTTTTGACCTTAACTTTGTCAAGTTTTAAAAACGGTGTACCTTTTCTGTATACCCACTGGTTAAAAAATCGTTTAAGATCTTTGCCGCTTATATTTTCAAAAGCTCTTCTTATATCCGCAAATGTGGCTTTTTTAAACTTATTTACTTTATAAAAATCTCTGATGGAATTAAGAAAAACCTTATCACCCAATTTTAACCTCAGCATATTAAACATCATCATTACCTTTCCATATCCAATTGCAGAAGAAGCGGAATCATACCTTGCTCTAAACTTATAAACCGGAAATTCATTCTCACTGTTCACATAATCCTTGAACGCTTTAATCGTATCTCTTCTGTATTCGGCCCCCTGTCCTCTCTGCTCTTTAATTAGATGATCAGCCATAAAAACAGTTATCCCTTCACACCAATTTCCCTTCTTATAATCAACAAATACACTGTTTCCCCACCAATTATGAAGCAATTCATGAGGATATGATGAGTGAAGTATGAAGGGGAATCTGATTATTTTCGGTCCAAGAAGAGTAAAAGATGCCATTCCGTAACCGGTCTCCCAAAAATTTTCGATCAGGGCAAACTTCGAATAGGGATACTTTCCTATCAGTTTTTCATACATTGTCATATATTGCCCTGTTGTTTTTATATATTTTTCGGCTAAATTTTTATCCGGATTTCTAAGGAATGCAAAAATATTCACGCCGTTTATCTTCTCTTTGTATTTGGCAAATTTTGCAGCGATAAGATAAATTTCATCCATAGGTTCTCTTGAATCCCATCCAGAAACTAACGATCCTTTCTCTGATTTAAACTTAAGCTTCTTTCCCTGGGAAACGGAACTCCATCCCGGTATCAGATTCACTTTCATTTTATAGGTGACAAGATTATCATCAAACCACGGAATCCAGAATGAAGAACCGGAAAGATAGACACCTTTTTCACAAATTATGCCGGGAGTTTCACTAAAACCACGTGAATATTCGGCTCCCGACATTTTTAGCGGATGATTTATGACTCCGCTGTATTTAAGACTAAATGATGATTCACTGTTTAAAAACTCAACGGAATAGTGTTTGATAGGAATTTTATCACTTATTTTAAACTCGGAAGTATTGATCCCGAAGAATTTTGATCTTATCTCACCGTTTTTTTCCGTTATCTTTACATTCTTTGAATGAAACAGAATCGACAGATTCCCATGAAGAAGAAAATGGATCTTTTTCCCCTTAAAAGTATTACCGATATCGATCTTATCATTAACTTCAATAAAATGCTTTGTAGGTTTCAGCTTTATTGTAAGATCGTGATTTTTATACTTTTCCGAAAAAAGACTAAAAGCCAGTAAAATTAAAACAGTTGTAAAAATATAAATTTTCTTTCTCATAATTCTCCTCCTTTTTTCCTTAACTCACGCACAAGATCAGGCGGAATATCTCCCGACAAAGCGGCTTTAACATTATTATAAACTTTCTCAGCCATTCCAAGTCTTGCTTTAAAAGTTGCCGAGCCGATATGCGGTGTCATTACAACATTGTTCAGTTTTGTAAGTCTTTTATTAACAAGAGGCTCAAACTCAAAAACATCCAATCCCGCTCCGGACAGTCTGCCCTCTTCAAGTGAATCAGTCAGATCTTCCTCATTGACAATGGCTCCTCTCGCAACATTTATAAATATTGAATCTTTTTTCATATTGCAAAAAACATCTTTATTAAACATATGATGAACTTCTTCACTGTATGGAAGATGAAGTGAAATTATATCCGATCTTTCGATCAACTCTTTAAATCCAACACTTTCAAAACCAAATTTACTCTCCAATTCCGGCTTAAGCGATCTTGAAAAATAGATAACTTCCATTCCGAATCCTATTGCCCTTTCTGCAACGGCAGTACCGATTTTCCCAAGTCCCACTATTCCGAGAACAGCACCTTTCAACTCTTTCCCGAGAAAAAGATTGGCTCCCCAACCTTTAAAATTTCCGTTTCTCATAAATCCATCCGACTCCGGAATTTTTCTCGCAACTGCCAATATCAAAGCAAATGTAAGATCCGCAGTGGCATCGGTTAATATATCGGGAGTATTTGTCACATAAATTCCCCTTCTCCGTGCTTCATTAACGTCAATATTGTTATAACCTACCGCATAATTAGAAATAACCTTCAAATCGGGAAAACTATTTATGACACTCTTATCCACTTTATCGGAAAGAAAAGGTATCAATGCTTTGCAATCACTATTCTCTTCAATTAGTTGTAAAAAAGGAGTATCGGTTTCCTCTGCAATTATCAGTTCAAATTCATTTTCCAGTTTTTTTACTACTTCATTATGAAAACGTTTTGTAAGAATAACTTTATCCATTATATTCCTCCGAAAATTTCAAATTGCTCAATAAAGAGTTCTTTTATTCTCTTTTTATCTCCAAAGGATTGAATTCCCCTTTCTGTAACGGCATCAGTCAGTATAACTCTTGCTTCAAATCCTCTATCCATTAATGACGCAATCGGGAATATCTCCATCTCTACAAAATCCATTCCTTTTTTCTTTTGTTCGCTGACCCAATCGGGAGTCTCACGTTGTATAATATCAACGGTAACACCGGAACTATTTCTATATAAAGTTTTATAATCCCTTGTCATCTTAAAACTTTTCTTATCCGAAAGAGATTTTATTGCTTCATCAGGGAATATCTCTTGAACATTTAAGACGACAGGTCCATCTAATTCTCTGTTAATACCTCCGGCAGTCCCTATGAAAAATAGATCTTTCTCTTTAATATTTGCTACAAACTCAAGAACAGTTAATACCGCAGGATATCCGAAGAATCCGGTTATTACCATCATATGATCAAAGAAAATGAATTCACTAAATAAGACCTTTTTCAACTTAATTGCATGATCTCTTATTTTAGAAAAATATTTTTTTTCAGGGAAAAAAGGAATAAGTAAGATTTTATCGGGAACCTCTTCTCGTTTAATATCCTGAAATGGTGAAATCATAGAGAATTATACATCACTCGATTCATAAGGTAAACATTATCTTGACACCTAATAAGTATTAGAATAGAATGCGAAAATATGGGTAGAAAAGGAAATTTCAGTACTATAAAAAATATTTTAGCGAGTATCATGATTGCTGCAATTATAACTGTTGTTATTTTTTTATATCTTTTTTTACCTTTTCAGATCCAGGGGAATTCGATGTCTCCGGCACTAAATAATGGAGACAGAATAATTGTAATCAAAAAATTCAACCGAAAAAATCTAAAAAGATTTGATATTATTGTTTTCAGAAATCCTTTAAATACAACAGATAGAGTGATTAAAAGAATTATAGCTCTTCCGGGGGAAGAGATATCTATAAAAAAAGGAACGGTTTTTATTAACGGACAAAAACTTTTTCAACCTTTTTTATTTCAATATGGTGATGTTATATTTAATTCTGTAAATATTAATAAAATAAAGATCCCTAAAAACTCTTTTTATCTGATGGGTGACAATAGAAATTCAAGTAAAGATTCAAGGATTTTCGGTCCCGTTAATTCCAAAATATTCCTCGGGAAGTTTTTCTTCAGATACTGGAACTCCGGTAATACGGTAAAGAAAACATGAAAAGATCACTTTCAATTACAATTATATTAACATTTCTTATTCCTATCCTAATAGGTTCATTTCTTCTTATGCTTCCGATCTCAACCGTTGCAGGTCATATGAAGTTTTCAGATGCTATGTTTACAGCTACATCTGCAATAACTGTAACAGGACTAATTGTGGTTGATACCGCAAAATTTTTCACAACTTTCGGAAAGTCAATTATTCTTATTCTCATTCAGATCGGCGGTCTTGGATTTATGACATTTTCAACCTTGACTATCCTGATACTCGGCAAAAAAATATCATTAACGGGAAAACTTATTGTGGAAAATGATTTTACAACTGGAAATTATAAAGACATAAAAGATATGATAAGAAAAATTGTTTTTATGACTCTGATCATTGAGCTTTTAGGAACTCTTTTCCTCTGGTTTGAATTTACCGATCTTGATTCCGGAGAACGTTTTTTCTCATCCCTTTTCCATTCCGTTTCCGCATTCTGCAATGCCGGTTTTTCAATTTTTTCAAATAATTTTGAAAATTATACGTCCAATGCTTCTATCAATATTACACTTATGGTTCTGATAATTCTCGGAGGACTCGGCTTTCTCGTTATGAATGAAATATTTATGAAATTTTTTAAAAGGAAAAAATTCACGAGATTTTCTCTTCACTCAAAACTTGTTCTTATAACAAGCCTTATTCTAATATTAGCAGGTTTTATAATTATTATTGTTGAAGAATTAAAAGGCGGCGGAAGATCACTCTCTACGGGAGAAAGGATTCTATCTGCACTTTTCCATTCGGTTTCCGCAAGAACTGCAGGATTTAACACATTGAATCTTCAGTATTTCTCATTTGCTTCAATTTTCATTCTGTTGATCTTGATGTTTATCGGAGCATCACCCGGATCAACAGGCGGTGGAGTTAAAACCACTTCTGCCGGAATAGTTCTCTCCTATTTCAGATCAAAAATCAAGGGGCATAAAGATATTAATATTTTTTACAGGAAAGTTCCCCAACATACAATTGAAAAAGCATTTATCGTAATAATAATATCATTTTTACTTATTTCTATGGCATTTTTACTGGTATTGACCTTTGATAAAGGTAACAGCATGAGCGACCTTCTGTTTGAGACAGTATCTGCTTTCGGCACTGTCGGATTAAGCCTAGGAGTTACGACAAAGTTAACAATACTTTCAAAAATTGTTATAATGGTTACCATGTTTATCGGAAGGATAGGTCCTTTGACAATTCTTCTTGCAATGAGCAGAAAAGAGTCAAAAGCTATTTATAATTACCCGGAAGAAAATATAATGATAGGCTAAAGGAGTTCAAAATGAAAAAGATTGCCGTTATCGGACTCGGCAGTTTCGGAATGAATCTTGTTAAATCTCTTGCAAAGAAAAACTGTGAGATCATCGCAATAGATTTGGATCCGAACAAAGTCAATGAAGTAAAAGACATAGTGGCTCAACCCGTTACAATGGATGCAGCAAGTAAAGATAATCTGCTTTCAACCGGTATAACCGAAGTTGATTGTGCAGTCGTTGCAAGCGGACCCGATCTGGAATCAAGTATACTTACCGTCCACATCTTAAAGGAGCTCGGTTTAGATTGTATAATAGCAAAAGCTCTTTCAAACGATCATGAAAAAATTCTCGAACTTGTGGGTGCAACTCAGATAATCTTTCCTGAAAAAGATGTTGCCGCAAAAATTGCAAGTCAGATTAACTCACCGAATCTTATGGATTATATTCCGCTTCAATCAGGCTTTGTGATCGAGGAACTCGCCCCTCCTGATCTTTTTATAGGAAAAACACTTCAGGATTTAAGAATAAGAAATAAATACAATATTAATGTTATTGCCATCAAACAGATAATTCCCGATAAAAATTCGGTTTACAGCAACGGGTCATCAGATTTTGGTCTGACATTAAATCCGGGAGGAGATTTTATTATTAAAGAGAGTGATATTCTTATAGTGCTTGGCAGTGAGGATGATATAAATAAACTTCACGAAAAAATAAATAAATAAATTCTCAACCAAACGTTTTTTTATCTGATGTTTTAAATGATCTATAGTTATATAGAATTAAATTTTTTTATTAGAAAACTATACTTCGTACGATTGTTCAGTTCTGTTCTTTTTATCTTTTTTTTCCTTTCTTTTCTCTTTTAAAGTTTTCTGAGCTTTTTTCTTATTATCCTTTTTTGCTTTATCTCTTCCTTTAGCCATCCTTCACCTCCTGTTTCAAGTGCATTAATTATATTACACGGAAAAAAAAGTTTAATCAACTTCCGATTTAAAGGACACCCATTAAATTGACAATACAATTACAGCAATGCATAATTATTAGCGTTTTGTATTTTTTTTACAAAAAGATTATGAATATGCAAAAAAATAACAATTTGTTTTTTACTATAATTATACTGACTTTTATTGTTTACAATAGTATATTAATTTACAATACAAGTTTTCTTATTGAGGGTCATAGGTATTTTTCATTGGCAGATGATCAAATGATATCTATGAAATATGCAAAGAATCTTGCAAATGGCGATGGGCTAGTTTGGGAAAAAGGTGCCGTTAAGGTTGAAGGTTACTCAAATCTGCTGTGGGTTTTATTGATGGCTATTGTACATTTGTTACCTATACCTATAAATTCAATAAGTTTGGTTGTACAAATAATAGGATTGTTTTTTTTATTGTTAAATCTTTTTATTATTAAAAAAATATCGGAATTGATCTTTAATAAAAATTCGTTTATTGTAATTTCTTCGTTAATTTTGTCAGCATTTTATTTCCCTTTAAATTACTGGGCAATTCATGGATTTGAAATAAGTGCAATTGTTCTGATATTGAATTTTTCCATTTATAAGTATTTGGTAAATTCAAATAATGAAAATAAGCAATACTTTTCGTTTTTATTACTTGCTATCGGAATATTATTAAGATTGGATTTAATAATCCCATACATTCTATTCCTGTTTTTTGAATTCTTTTCGAAAAAAAATAATCTAAAAGAGATTCTAATATACACGCTACCACTAATTATTGTAATAGCAGGGACAACTATATTTAGATTTTTATATTATGGAGATATTCTTCCGAATACATATTATCTGAAGATAAGCGGTTATCCCTTTTTCCTGAGGTTGAGCAGGGGAATGATAAGTTTTTTCTTATTTATGAAAAATTCCAACTTATTTCTTTTTATAATACCTTTTTTTTCAATCATTTTTGTGAGATCAAAATATATAAAATTTTTTCTAATTTTAATATTGGGTCAAATATTTTACAGCATATATGTCGGTGGCGATGCATGGGAATGGTGGAGGATCTGTAATAGATTTATTGTTATAATTATGCCCTTGTTTTTTATGCTTTTTTCACTGTCTATATATCGCATATATTTATTCATTACAAACAAATTTATTTTTTTTGCAAATCGAAGATTATTAACAAAAACAATTCTCATATTAACCATGTTGATTTCATTTATCAGGTTTAATACGCCCTACGGACTATCGCAAGCAAGAGACTGGCTATTACAAGAATCACCTTTTGAAGTTTGGGAAATTAAATTAAAAATTGAGTTAGGTATGGAAATCAACAAAATTTCAAATAAAAAAGCTGTAATAGCAGTTGTTACAGCCGGAGTTATGCCATATTTTTTTGATCACAAATATATCGACCTTTTAGGTAAAAATGATAAATTTATTGCAAAAGGCAAAATGAGGATTTTTGAAGAAAATAAGAATCTATTCAAATATAATAACACGTTAAATTCAAAGTATAGCTTTTTTTATCCCGGGCATTTGAAATGGAACTATAAATACTCATTAGGAAGATTTAAGCCTGATATTATTGTCGATTTATGGGGAAATAAAAAAGAAGCTCTTCCTTTCCTGAAAGGATACAGCATTTTATATATTAATGATTTTAGATTGATCGTGAAAAATAAATCAAAAAACATATATTGGGCTAAAATATTAAAACATACATGAGTAATATGCACGAATCCATATGGGCGAATCCATATGGGCGTTCCCTCATAAGAGAATTTTCATCAGCTATTGTCGGGATTTAAAAATTATGTTATTATTTTTTTTCAAAAAAGCCGGGGTGGCGGAATAGGCAGACGCACGGGACTTAAAATCCCGGGAGGGCAACCTCGTGGGGGTTCGATTCCCCCCTCCGGCAAGTTCACTTTTTCATTCACAAATCAGTATATCTTTCAACAAATTTTATGATTTAAACTATCTTTATTAAAGATAATATTCCATTTGATTTTTTTTTTCTGTTCTTTATAATAAGATCAAAATCAGGAGGTTTGATGAAAAAAACAGTAATTATTTTAACAATTCTTATTCTTCTTGGATCTTTATCTGTTAATTTGTTAGCGGAAAAACCGAGATTGGGTGTACTCAGATTTACGAATACTGTAGCCGGAACAAGCTTCTGGAGATGGAATAATAAAGTTGCAACCGAACTTCAGGATATGCTTATCTCCGAACTGTTCAGCACAAAAGCTTTCCAGGTGCTTGAAAGAAAAGAGATCGGAGCTGTTTTTTCGGAACAGGATCTTAGTGCTTCAGGTAGAGTCAGCAAGAGAACATTGGTAAAGATGAGAAGGATAAAGGGAGCTAAATATCTGATAGCCGGAACGGTATCTGCTTTTGAAAAAACTTCTTCAACCGGCGGTAAAATCAGATTTAAGGGAATAAGTCTCGGTGGAAAGAAAACAAAAGCATATATTGCGGTTGACGTAAAAGTAATCGATTCCGAAACCGGTGAGATCGTTGATGCAAGAACAATCGAAGCTAAGGCTAAAGGAAAAGCTATCGGAGCAGGACTTTCTCTTAGAAATTTTTCAATCGGTGGTGCAGATGCCAAAAAAACTCCGGTCGGAAAAGCGATAAGAGCATGTATCGTTTATATTTCGGAATATTTAAAATGCTCTCTCGGAAAAGTTAAATATCCCAGATGTATGAAAAGATGGGATAGAATGGAAGCAAAAAGAAGAAAGAAAACCAAAGATTCAATAGATCTTGATCTTTAGCAAATAAACTATTTGAGAAAGTGAGGAGGAATATTTCTCCTCACTTTGGTTCATCTATTTTCCGCCGCTTAAAATCTTATTTGTATAATCTTTGATTTTAGAACCCTTTGGTGCTTTGAAATTAAAAATAGAATCATCAATTTTTTCATTTATTTTTACATTTTTCAACAGAGATTTTGTTCTCGTCACAAGGAGATCGCTTTTTGACCAATTTAAAGTCTGCAAACTTAACCAAATGTCTCCGAACCTTTTATATTTTTTAAATTCGATCCTGCTTGTGATCTTCCCGTTCATATCAAAAGTTTCGAGTTTATACAGCATACCGTTTTTAACATCCGTCCATATTAAGAATTTTGAAATAAATCTACTTCGGTCACCCGGTTTCGCTTCAAAGACTTCAACTTTTTTCCATCCGAGAAACTTATCCCCCACCTTTTTAATATCTCTTAAACCTTTATAAAATTTTTTCTGTTCATTAACAGGATCTTTATATTGAAGATTTTTATCCGAAGGATCATACAGATAGACGGTTTTTGTTCTTGGGATATAGAAAAAAGCACTTTTCCCGTTTGAAACAAGTGTGAACGAACCGGGTGGAGGAGCTTTCATAAATGTTTTATCTCCCTTATTAATATATTTAATTTTGAGAAAATTGTAATTTTCTCCCTGTTTTATCTCTATCTCCATATCGGCTTTAATAGATTTTATTTTTTTTAAATTATCTGAAAATCTTCCGAAAATATCATTTGACGTTATAGCCGGTAGAAAATGCGTCAGCAAAAATATAAATATTATTACTCTTTTCATGTTCTCAACCTGTAAATTTTAAATTTTCCACTTTTTTTTATAATAAAAATATCACCGTTAAACTTATTTATAATTCTATCATTCTTTATAAATTCAACCATAAGATTAACTATATACTCTCCGTTTTTTTCTATGGAAACGTTAATCTTCTCTATAGAGAGTTTTATTCCCTCTTCAAAAAAAAGTTCCTTCCAATCCGGAAAAGACGCTTTATAGACATTTTTTTCACTCATATCAATACAATATATAAATTCCGTATAATTCCCTTGGTTCTGCATTAACTGCCAATTCTGAACAAAAGAGATGATCTCTCTTTTGTTATAGTAGTTAATAGCAAAAACAGTGATAAAATATGAAAGAAGCAATATTGTAACCGTCTTTCCTATCTTTGTTTTCAGGATTTTTTTCCCCGCTTTATAAAGATATGAATTTTTATAAAGATATTTATCAATCCTTTGCAGTTTTGTAGTCTTTTTTTTTCTCATTTTTTTTCTTATATTAATAGACCATTATATTGAAAAATTCAATCCTATTATAAGATTAATCTTCTTATCAACCAAAAAAAGTTTAAGATTAAACGGGATTTTTAGAATATTTATTAAGGTATTCAAGCCGTATAAATGTTTATTTTTCCCGGGAGATAAAAACCGATAAAAAATACCGGGTTTAATGAATCCGTCCACGAAACCACCATTTAACTCTAAATACAAATATACAAATTCCTTCCGAACAAACTCTTCGGTAGTTATAACTCCTCTGAACCTGTTATTTAAATAGTTCATTAAAACAATACCGTCATTATTGCCGAAATATTTGGAGGCAAATCCCTCTATATAAACTCCATATGAAGGTTCATCACGTTCTATTCTTGATAAAAATGATATTTTTCCACCATTTGTTGTTATAGAATATTCAAAAGTATTCTTAAAATTTACATTTATATCACTCATAGGAGATTTATACTCATATGAAATATCCGTCCCAATATTTGTATAAAGCAAATTATCATTATTGTTTAATGAAACAGTTATACCCGACCTAAAAAAAAACGATATTCCCAATCCTCCGGCTATTCTGATATAATAATTCGGAATAATTGAAAAAATTATATCTTCCCTTTTTGGAATTTTTACATCGGCAAAATTTAAAATAGTTGAAAATCCGGAGAACAATTTCTCTCTTTTAAAACCCGAATCTTTCATACTTAACCGCGATAATCTTTCTCCTTTATCATTCATAAGATCAAATGCGATTTTTCTGAATTTCAACGAATCGGATTTTCTTACAAAAGTTATATTATTTATTATACTCGCTCCCGAATACATTGAATATGCTAATTTAGAAAAAACACTTTTGATGTTTTTTTTATCGCTGTCTATCTCTATCTCCACAAAATCACCTTTTTGAATCACCTTTGATTTTAATTCAAAAAAAGCTTCCGTATAAAGCAGTTTTTCAAGAGCTTTTTTAGCTTTGAGATCGTTAAAAGGTTTTCCGACAATATCATTAAAAAAACAGGATAGTGTTCTTTCAGATATCTTTCTGTTTTTTTCATACACTCTCTTTACTATTCCTTCATTAAAATAGAGAGACAGATCACCATCTTTTTTTATTTTAATTTCTTTTAAAGAAAAATGTGTAAATCCCAGGTTTGAAGATTCATTATATAGTTTTTCAAGTCCTTTTCTGAATTTTGATTCGTTAAATTGTTTTCCAATGGAAATATTAAACTCTTGAAGAATCTTTTTTTCACTGAAAACAGTCTGATTTAGAATGGATATTCGAGATATTACCGGATATTCAACCACTTTAATAATAGTAAAACCATTTTCTTCAACAAAATCTATACTCTTGTAAAATCCTCTGTTTTTTAATAAAGAAATAATAAAAGAGACATCATGGTTTTCAGAAATTTCGGGCGGAGAAGTTAAATAGAACCCCTTGAAAACTACTTTTTCTTTTGAAGCAAATATCGGAAGGAAAAAAAAGACGAGAGATAAGACTATAATAACCTTATCTCTCATCCTTATAAAAGTTAAATCTTTTTTTTAAATCAGTTTACTGTAACTGCAGAGTGAATATAAGCATCACTCATTGTCAGCTTTCCGCCCCTATCATTATAACGTTTTGCAACTTTCATTGCATCAAGAGCTACCCATACCGCCCAAACAAATGCAACCAGAGGTGCAATGAAGAATGATACACCAAGTGTTGAATAAAGAAGGACACTGGCTAAGACCCATACCCCGATGTAAATAGCAAGATAGATCAATCCTTTTGTTGTCTGTCCAAGATACATATGACCAAGACCCGGAATAAGGATTGAAAGGATTAGAGCTATTAAAGGATCTTTATAATTCGCATCTCCCTTGTTCAAAGTTTTTGCATTCATCATGAAAGGATTGGCAATCAGTACGAATGCAACAAAAAGTAAAATAATTTTAATTTCTAATTTCATTTATCCTCCTTAAATTTTCTGGATTAATTATTACAAAAAAAAAACTATTTTTCAATATAATCTACAGCTAATAAATAATTTAAATAAATTTGTTTAAAAATGTTATTTCTTCTGTTAAAATAATTAAATGTCTTCAATTATTTTTTTTTACATCTCAGCATATTTTATCGGTTTTCTTTTATGTATCCCGATAGGTCCGGTCAATCTTGAAGTTTTTCATTATGCATTAAGAAAAAAATATACTCATGCTATCAGCATTGCAGTCGGAGCTGCAATCGGAGATTCCGTTTGGGCAATATCGGCTTTTTTCGGTATCTCCCCTTTCAGGGACCCAAGTCTTAATCTCGAATGGATATTCTTCCTTATAACTTCGGTTATAACATTTATTCTCGGAGTTATTGCACTTAAGGATGCAAAATTCATTGAACAGAAAGGGGAAAAAATAACATCCAAACTCGGTGGAAGAAAAAGATGGTCATTTATAAAAGGACTCCTAATGGTTCTTGTGAATCCTCTCGGAATTATATCATGGATGATCAGTCTTAAATTTCTTGAAAGTTTCAATATTAAAATCCCGTTGCAATTAAATTATGAGATACTTTTTGTCCTAATCGTTATTATAGGTGCAACATCATATTTTTCTCTCGTCATTTTTATTACAAATAAGATGAAAAACATATTTAACCATGAGAGGACAGTGAAAATTTCAAAATATCTCGGTTATATTCTAATCGCATTCAGTATATATTTTTTCGGATATTCCGTCCGTGCATTTTTATCAATATAATTAATATGTCCTGAAAAATAACATCAATGATTTTTGACTGAACCTTAAAAATGGTTATAATGATTGCATGATATTTACAATATTTGGTTATCCTAAAACAGGTAAGACACTTCTTTACAATCTTCTTACCGAAAAAAATGAAGAGATCTCTAAATTTTCAACATCTTTGAATGAGTCTCATAAAGCTATAGTAGATGTTCCGGATGAAAGATTAAAACAACTTGCCGACTATTTTGAAACTCCGCCGGTATATGCAAAGATCGAATTTCTGGACGCCGGTCCTATCTCATACGGCGAAGCAAAAAACTCCACTTTTATTGATCTGATTAGAAGAGCGGACGGACTTATTCATATGGTCCGCGGTTTTTCAGACGATGAGATCATTCATCCTAAAGGGACAATTGACCCTGTAAGAGACATAAACAGTATGGAGGATGAACTTATAACGATTGATTTCCTTACGGTTGAAAAGCGTATTGAGAGAGTTTCCTCGGATATAAAAAAAATGAAATCAAAAGAGCTTATTGAAGAGTTTGAACTTTTATCCAAACTCAAATCAATTCTTGAGGATGGAGTACCGTTAAGGGATATGGAACTTTCTCAAAAAGAGGAACACCTTATCAGAGGTTTTAAATTCTTATCAATAAAACCTCTGATGAATATAATAAATTGTGACGAATCTTCCTATCAGAAATACAGACAGCTTGAAAAGAGAGGGAAAAACAGTTCCCTGTATGTTTTTTCCGGAAAGATAGAAACGGAACTCCTCGAACTTGATGAAGAAGACAGGAAAGTCTTCCAGCATGAGTACGGATTGGATGATTATGAATATATGAGAGATAACTTCATTAGAAACAGTTATGATCTTATGAATCTGATATCTTTTTTTACAGTTGGAAAAGATGAAACGAAAGCGTGGACTGTCAACAAGAATGACACGGCTTTAATTGCAGCAGGTAAGATCCACAGCGATATTCAGCAAGGTTTTATCAGAGGTGAAACCATTAATTGGAAAGATTTTCTTGATGCAGGCGGATTTGCTCAAGCTAAAGAAAAAGGACTCTTAAGACTTGAAGGAAAAGAATATTTGGTTCAGGACGGAGATATAATACATTTCAGATTTAATAAATAAATTTTCATCTATCTGATAATATGTTTAAGCAAGATTTCAAATTCAAGTTTAAAATTCGGTGTAAAAATATCATCATTTAAACTCTCTTTTATCTTTTTTATTTTCCAAAATTTTCCATCCTCAATCTCATCGGTATTGAAAAACGGCTTTTTATCGGAAAATGTAACAAACATATAGACAAGTTCAGACTCAATTTCCGTTTCCCATTTATACATCCCTATAAAACGGGGCTTAATATCCTTCAAACCTATCTCTTCTTCCGTTTCCCTGAATAGAGCATCTTCAACGGATTCCCCTGATGAAACATGACCACCAACCGCAGTATCCCATTTGCCCGGTTGAATTTTTTTATCTGAATTCCTCTTCTGAAGATATATTCTGTTTCTGCTGTCTATCAGATGCATATGCACAACTGGATGAAGCATTCCGGGCCCTGAGTGACAAAGAGTTCTCGGAGCTTTCCCCTTTACATTTCCTTCTTCATCAACAATGTCAAACCATTCATCATTTTTATACTTATCAAATATCTGTTTTTGTTTTATTTTTTTTCTCAATATTTCAAAAACAAAATAAACTCCGAAAATAATATAGAATAGTCCTCCGCTTATAAATGCCCAGGCTCCTTTCGACATAAAAAAAGCAGAATATACAATAAGAGCAGTATGAAGTAAAAAAAGATAAAGTAGAACCCTCAAACTTGAATTCATCTGCTTTATCTGTTCTTCGGAGAGTTTCATGTTTTTCATATATCTACTTGCCATCATTATCATCATATTTACGGGAGAAAATACGGAAACTGCTATTATGAAGCAAAAAATCAATTCTATAAGGGCAGGTTTAAGCTTAAAAAAGATAGGATCGTTCAAAGCTATGGAAACACCTCCCATTGCAACAATAAGTCCGGTATCAAGCAGTATAAATTTATCCAGAAATTTCTCTTTAAAGTATGAATAAGCCATCTCCAGAATTCCGGAAACAACTGCAACAATCAATCCGATCTCCGTTCCCCATATCGAATCTGCAACTATAAAAATCAGCAACGGCAGAAACCCCGGAGCAAGTGTTTTTAAAATATTTAATTTATTCATAATATTGCAAAATACTTTCCAAAAAGGAAAAGTTCAATTATACTAAAACATAAAGGATTTGCAAAAATCAAATGAAAAAGAGAAGAGTAATATTCAGAATATTTCCATTCAACAGACTTACAATTCCTCTGCTTTTAAATATTTGGGAAAAAGAGGGGATTGATAATTCTTTGGAAATAATTCTTTCTGAAACAATTCCTGAACCGAGACGCGGTGATACGATACTATACTCTTTTATGACACCTCATCTGCCTATTATTCATAGAGAGATAGAAGAGTTAAAAAAATATGACGTGATTTTTGCAGCCGGCGGACCTCATGTTACGGGAGATACAGAACTTTCCGAAAAAATAGGCTTTAATATTCTCATCCCGGGAGAGGCTGAAAACAGTTTTATTGACTTCGGCTACGATCTTATCAAAGGGGATTTAAACAAATCTTCTTTTAAAATTTATTCTACAAATAAGAAAGTTGATTTTAAAAAGAATATTCCCGTTTCAAAATATATGAAGCTGATCTCCCCGCTTGAAATAACAAGAGGATGCTTGTGGAACTGCAGATATTGTGAAACGGGTAGCATTCCGTTTGGGAACAGAAGTATGGAATCAATCAATATATATCTCGAAGAATTGAAAAAAAGAGATTTTAAAAGAGTAGGATTTATTGCTCCGTCTTCTTTAGAATTCGGTGCGGAAAAACCCGGGAAAACTCATATTGAAATTATTGAGAAACTTCTTCGTCTGACAAATAATAAAAAGTTTAAATTTATTGATTTCGGAATTTTCCCATCCGAAATAAGACCGGAATCATTCAATGACCGATTTGCCTCTGTAATTAAAAAATATGCATCGAATAAATATCTTACATTCGGTGCACAAAGCGGATCAAAAGAGAGATTAAGAGAGCTTAAAAGAGGAAATAACATTGGTGACATAGAAAATGCGGTAGAGATTGCAAACAGAAACGGATTCATCTCAAATCTCGATTTTATTCTCGGTTTTCCTGATGAAACAAAGGAGGAGAGAGAAATAACTTTTGAATTTATAAATAATTTTAAAAAAAAATACAGTATAAGAGTTCAATTTCATCATTTTTTCCCTCTCGCAGGGAGTTATTATCAGTTCAGATTCCCTTCCGAATTAACTGCCGGAGAAATTACTTATCTTGACAAAATGAAAAAGGACGGTACTTCTACTTCATGGTGGAGTGATAACGAAAACGGAGTTGATATGTTTTTTGAATGGATGAAATCAAATTTTCCGGAATATTATGAAAAATTTCATTAAAAAATATGAAAAATATTGACTTATTTTTTCTTTGATGAGAAAATAATCAAGGGCTAAAGAGAAAAAATATATGTTTATAAACCATTCATCCAAAGAGGTTACTGCAAAGATAGTTTACTACGGTACCGGGTTAAGCGGTAAAACTACAAATCTGCAATATATTTTTTCAATAACAAATCCTAAATCGAGAGGAGAGTTGGTCAGTGTTGAAACCGATATTGAGAGAACACTTTTTTTTGATCTCCTTCCGATAAATGTAGGATTAATAAAAGGTTATTTTACAAAATTCCAGCTCTACACTGTTCCCGGGCAGGTTTTTTACAATTCAACACGTAAAATGGTTCTAAAAGGTGCAGACGGAATAGTATTTGTTGCCGACTCCCAATATCCTATGGAGAGTGCAAATTTAGAAAGTCTTGCGAATCTCAAGACAAATCTTGAAAGTGATGGAAGAGATCTAACGGACATTCCTCTGGTTTTTCAGTATAACAAGCAGGATTTAAAAAATCTAATAACTACTTCAGAATTAAATAAAATTCTAAATGAGTCAAATCTCCCCTATTTTGAAGCTATAGCAAGGGACGGGGTCGGAGTCGTTGAAACTTTAAGAGAAATTTCAACATTGACTCTAAAAAAAATTAAAGCGGAGATTGAAACCATCAATAATGGTATGGGAGAAAAGCCTGTCGTCAGTTTTGATATAAACAAAGACAGGGAGATGTTAAAGAAAAAAGAGATTTCTATCAAGAAAATCTCCGTATCCGAAAGCAGCAAATCTCAACCTGACAAAAGGGAAAGCATCAGACATGAATCCAAGGATCTAATTTATTCGGAACCTGAAATAATGATAGATGATATTATCGAATCAGAAATACAAATCATTGAAGAGGAGAAAGAAAAAAAAGTTACTGAAAAAATTGAAGAAGCAGACTTTGAATTGTTAAACAATTTAAAAGGCGATGATTCCAGAATTACAATCCTTAAAAAAATAAAGGTTAAAGATTTTTGCGCAATAGAATTCAAGGATAATGACTCCAAATTATTGAATTCTTTTAAGGTCAAAGTAAAACCCGGCGTCAAAACAATAAACCTTATTATTGACGTTGAAGATTAATTATATTCCGCTTGCTATAGTATTGTTTTTAGGATTAACTTCATGTACATCCTTGAATTTAAATAAAAAAAGAATCAATATCCCACAGAATAATATATTTTTCAGTGCGGATAGAAATTTTCAACTCGGTTCAAAACTACTTGAAAACAGGAAAAATCCCGAAGCTAACTTCTATTTTGATCAAGCTGTTAATATTCTTCTTGATCCTGATATAAAAAGCCCTGAACTGAAAAATAAATTAAATGAATTAATAGAAAAAATTTCAGACATTCAAAAAAAATATCTCGACAGCATTAATTCACAAAACGAAAATTTTGAAAAAGCTCTCATAGATGATGTTATATCAACCCCGCTTTTCAAACCAACCCGCAAACAAATTGAGCGGATAAAAAAAATAGAGAATGAGAATTCTCCGGATTTCTCAATACCGATCACAATTAACAGAAATGTAGTTTCTTTTATTACTGCCTTTCGGACAATAAAAAGAAAAAGCATTCAAAATGCTCTTAACAGGTCTGCCGAATTTATTGATGATTTCAAAAAAATCTTCAAAGAGCATAATATTCCTACTGATCTTGCATATCTTCCGATAATTGAAAGCGGTTTTAGAATTTCCGCCCGTTCACGTGCCCGTGCTATGGGAATCTGGCAGTTCATGGGATCAACTGCAAGATTGTTCGGTTTAAGAGTTGACTGGGTTGTCGATGAAAGGAAAAATCCGTATAAAGCTGCTTATGCCGCTGCAGATTATTTAAAATATCTTTATGGCATCTTTGGAGACTGGTATCTTGCTCTCGCCAGCTACAACGGCGGTCCCGGGAAAGTAAAGAGAGCAATAAGGAAAACCGGGAGACGGGATTTTTTCAAGTTGGCAAGAACAAGATATTTGAGAAGGGAGACGCGAAACTATGTTCCTGCATATATTGCTTCACTTATTATTGCAAAATCTCCCGGGAAATATGGTTTTTACATAGAACCGACTGAAAAAATATTTTCAAATTCAAAAATAGTCGAGATCATATCCCCGGTTAAAATTTCAGAGATATCAAAGCTTTTAAATATTTCAGTTAAAGATCTTAAAAAAATGAATCCTGAGCTTATCAGAGAATTCACACCTTTTAATAAAAAATCTTATCTGATAAGAATTCCTGCCGACTCTGATGAGAATATATTGTCTAAACTAAAAAAATTACCTTCAAAAGCAAAATATTTTGTCGGATGGTATCGGGTAAAAAAAGGAGACAGCCTATATTCCATTGCAAGAAAATTTAGAACAAGTGTTAAAAAAATAAAGAGAGTAAACAAACTAAGATCAAATCTTATAAGACCGGGGAAAAGATTGCTGATTCCGAGGGGATATCGTTGATCTCCAAAATCGGATCTGCCGTTCTTAACGGTCTTGAAGTAATCAAAGCCGAAGTTGAAGTCGGTTTTTCACGGGGAATACCCGGAATTACAATAGTCGGACTACCGGATAATGCAGTCAAAGAGAGTAGAGAAAGAATAAAGTTTGCAATAAGAAACTCAGGTTTTGAATATCCCGTCGGAGTTAAAATCGTAGTTAATCTCTCTCCTGCTGATGTAAAAAAAGAAGGGTCGGCACTTGATCTCCCGATTGCCGCAGGAATTTTAATAAATAAGAACGGACTGGACAGCACTCGGTTTAAAGACTATATCTTTTTCGGAGAACTTAATCTTAAGGGCGAATTAAAACCTGTGAAGGGAGTACTCAATTTTGCAATATATGCAAAAAAGAATGGATATAAGGGGATAATAGTTCCTTATGACAACGGAAGAGAAGCCTCATTTGTAAAAGGTATAGATGTTTTTGCATTTAAAACATTAAAAGAGACCGGAATATTTCTCAAAGGTGAGAATATTACCAATCCATTTAAAAGAGATGTAACACAAAAAGAGAAAACCGTCCATCAGGTTGATTTTAATGAAGTAAAAGGTCAATATATTGCAAAAAGAGCTTTTGAAATCGCAGCAGCCGGATTTCATAATCTGCTTATGGTAGGTCCTCCCGGTTCCGGAAAATCAATGATGGCAAAAGCTCTCCCCTCTATTCTTCCTGAAATGAGTGAGGAAGAAGTTCTTGAAACATCATTAATATACAGTTCGGCAGGACTATTAAATAAAGAGAAAGGTCTGATTAACAGCAGACCTATTAGGACACCTCATCATACAATTTCAGATGTTGGAATGAGTGGCGGAGGGAGATATCCTGTTCCGGGTGAAATCTCTCTTGCACATAACGGCGTCCTTTTCTTAGATGAGCTTCCACATTTTAAAAAAAGTGCAATAGAAGTATTGAGACAACCTCTTGAAGACGGTAAAATATCAATATCAAGGTCTCTGTGCACTTATACATTCCCTTCAAAATTTATGCTGATTGCCGCCATGAATCCATGCGAAGATACAATAGGAATTAAAACTTCAGAATATTTCGAGTGTAACCAATCACAAAAGATCAGATATTATTCTAAGATTTCAAAACCTCTTCTTGACAGAATTGATCTCCAGATTGCAATTGAGAAAGTCCCGATAGATGAGATTACTTCAAAAATCATCTCGGATAGTTCCGAAATGATCAGAGCGAGAGTAACAAAAGCTCGAAATATTCAGTTAGACAGATTTAAAAACCTTCGAAAAAAAATATTTGCAAACGGACAGATGGGAAACAGAGAGATAAAAAAATTCTGCAATCCGGATCCTGAAGCAATAGATTTATTAAAAAAAGCAATTAAAAAATTTGATCTCAGTACAAGAAGCTATTTTAAAATGATTAAAATTGCAAGAACTATCGCCGATCTCGCCGGTAAAGAAAATATATCCGTATTTGAGATTCAAGAGGCTCTTCAATACAGATCGGATAATCTTTTTTCACTCTTTTAGTATAAAATATTTTTTTTTTTTTTTTTTAATGATAAAATATCAGAAATGGAGAGAGAAAAAGAGTTAAAAGATAAAACTGTACTTATTGATAAGAAAAAGAATAAAAAGGATGATAAAACAATTCTTTTTAATGATCCGGATAAACAGTTGGAAAAGACTGCTGAAATATTTGATACAGGTTCACTTTTTGATTCGACAGTAAAAGATTTCCCGGATATCTCTGATTCCGACAGTTCACAATTTCCGGATATCCTTCAATATCGGAGAGCAGCCGTTAGTTTAAGTGATGATAAACTTTCAATAGACAGAAATTTTTTAAAAGATGCTTCACCGTTAATATTCAAAGATTTTTTAAAGGCTATCAAAGAAGAGAATCCTCCCCTTATGACCGGAATCGAAAATCTTGATAAATTAATTAAAATCACACCCTCATATCTGACATCAATTTCAGGTAATTCAGGAACAGGAAAAACCTTGTTATTACTAAATGTTTTCCTTAATATGGCTGATATTTATAAAGATTTCCATTTTATATTCTATTCATACGGTGAAAAAAAAATAAATATTGAAAAACTTTTAATTAATATTGCCGGCTCAATTAAATTTGACATCAAGGACCCTTTTATTTCAGAAATCATTAAAAACAGTATATCCGCTTCAAATCTCGACATCTGGCAACAGATATTTAAAAATATGGATGAAGATAAAATCATCTCTTCTGCAAATAAAAGAGAAGATATGTCCGGATTGAAATTTTTCCTGAATTTATCAAACAGACTGCATATTGTAGATAAATGTTACAATATGGACAATCTTCTTAAGTCCATTGAACTTTTTAATTCAAGCCATTTGAAAATAGGAGCAATCTTTATTGACTCTGTTCATAATATTCCCAACAGACAGATTTTTAATTCAAACGATTTTATCTATCTGATAAAAAGCAGTTCATTAAGATGGAACTTTCCTCTTATCCTTTCATATAACCCCGCAATTCACGGTAAAGAACAGATATTTGAAAATTCATTTAATTATCTTGAAACTGAAAACAATGACTTTCTTAATATGGAGGGAAACAGCAATTTTCATATTAAATATTTTAATAAGAGCAGTACAAGAGAAGAAAAAATCACACTTTCCATAGATTCTGATCTGATGAATATTACATGATATTGAAAGGGAACTAACTATTTTTTTTTCTCATAATTCTCTTTTTCAGATCGTTCTTTGATATTGAATATTTTGTTTTAAAATATGTATAAATATCTTCCATAGTATTTATTTCAGGAACTCCCTCAACTGATTTTGAAACAGAACCCTCAATTATTATAACGATTTCTCCAAGGATTATTTCATCGGCTATAATTTCAGAATATTTATTCAAACTACCTCTTATAGCTTTCTCATTTTTCTTTGTCAATTCTTTTACTATAGCAAACTCTCTTTTACCGAATATCTCTTCGGCAATTTTTAAAAACTTTTCAACTCTTCTCGGAGATTCGTAAAAAACCAGAGTAAATTCAAGACTCTTTACTTTGGAAAGAAAAGATCTTAATTTACTATCCGTTCTCGGTGGAAATCCTAAAAAAATAAATTTGGAAGGATCTATACCCGATATGGTCAATGCCGTGATCAAAGCCGAAGGACCGGGAATTGAGATTAATTCTATTCCGGATTCCATTGCTTTTTTTACAAGAACAAAGCCCGGGTCCGATATTAGCGGAGTTCCGGAATCCGTAATTATTGCACCATCACTTTTTTTAAGCATTCTCAATATTAATTCGGATTTTTTTACTTCATTATGTTTATGATAACTTATTAATTTTTTTTTAATTTTTAAATGGTTTAAAAGTTTCAAAGAATATCTTGTATCTTCTGCAATTATAAAATCAACTTTGTTTAAAATTTCTATAGCTCTTAAAGTTATATCACCGAGATTTCCAATAGGAACCGCTACGATATATAGTGACATCCGATCAATTCCCTTAACGTTAAAAATATATCTGTCAACACAAAAACTACCTGTTCCAGTCTCTCGGATATCTAAAATCAAGCCCGATAGTTCTGTAATGTATCTTTGTGACCGGCGGTAAAGTCCTTTTAAATTGTGAATTTATGACCATTTTCCAGATTTTTTCAACTTTGGATTCGGAAAATCCTCTTTTAACAAGAGCTTGTTTACTCTCTCGTCCGTCAAAAAGAGCAGATAATATTTCATCCAGCTCACTGTATGTCATACCTATCTCACCCTCATCCGTCTGATCTTTCCATAAGTCAGCCGAGGGGCTTTTCTCCACTATTTCTCCCGGGATATCAAGGTACTTTGCAAGATCAAACACTTCGGTTTTATAGAGATCACCGATGGGAAGCAATGCGGCGGCAGAGTCACCGTAAATAGTGGAATACCCTATTAACATTTCACTTTTATTAGATGTTCCAACCACAAGAGCTTTCTCCCTTGCAGAAAAATCATACAGAACCGACATCCTTTCCCTTGCACACTTATTACCTATCAACATTTTGTCTTCCGTCGGGAATCTTGAAAAATATGAATCAACGGAAGGAGAAATATCCACTGTTTTAAAATCAACTCCGGTTTTCTCACATATGAGTTTCCCATGAGAAAGACTTTCGGAAGAAGAAGATCTATAAGGCATTAAAAGAGCCAAAACATTATCACTTCCAATCGCTCTTACAGTCAATTCAAGAACAACAGCGGAATCAATTCCCCCCGAAACTCCGATCACAGCTCTTTTAAACCCGTTTTTTCGTAATGAATCTTTTATAAAAAGAGTAATAACCTTCGTAACAATCTTTCCATTAATATCAGACATCAATAATCCTTTTTAGTTCATTCAAGACAACCATAGACATTTCATCTCTCAAAAAATTGGAGGAAATTCTTGACGGTCTCAAATCATCTCCGTTTATCTCAATATCTATTACATCATCCTCATAATATTTTGCCGAATTTTTTATTCCTATACCGGGAGAAGAATAGAATGATCCTCCCCCGAAACCGATCCCGTCTTCAAATCCGGTTCTGTTTACAAAAACATAGTGCTGATGAAAATTTATCGAAAACACCTCTCCCGATCTTTCCCACAATTTATGAGACGAATAACCTTTTTCTGTCATTCCACGATGAGGACTGTTTGATATTCCAATAAGAAAATCGGTATCTTGTAGATAATAGAGATAAGCATTCACCGGGAAAAGAATTTCTCTGCATATTAAGATCCCGACTCTCATATCACCGATCATGAAACTCTCAAATTTCTCTCCGCCTTTAAATATCATCTTTTCTTCAAACATTCCAAAATTAGGCAACTGAACCTTTCTATGAATATGAGAGATATCTCCATTATCAAAACATAAAGCGGCATTGTAGATAATCCCTGTTTTCTCTTCATACGGCATACCTGCAATTATTGCAATATCCTTACTTATATCTTTGAAAAATCCGATAACATCATCATCCGGTTTTATCGCAATATCGTATACAATATCTTTCATCTGATAACCGGACACGCTTAGTTCCGGAAATATCAGTAGATCTATCCCGTCATTTTTTGCTTCATCCGTTTTTCTTTTATGAAAACCAAGGTTCTTTTCCACGTCACCGAGATTGGGAGAAAATTGAATTAATCTAACCTTCATGTTCAATATATATCATACAAAATATTATCACGCAAATTATAGAACAGTCTATCTTTTATAATCACTTATATATATATCGGGTTCAATAAATATCTTTTTTATTTCCGGATATTTCGATCTTATATCCTTCTCCATTCCGTTTATTAAATTACTTATCTCAACGGCATTAAGGTGAGAATTAAACTCAATTTTAACAGCTATCATAATATCATTAGGTCCCATCTGGAGAGATTTAATATCGACAATTTTATTTATGCTCTCTTCCTGCTTTAAAAGATTCGTTATATTCTCCATAACTTCAAAATCCGCACTCTCCCCGACAAGTAGAGAACGCGTCTCATTCCCGAGAAAGAAAGCAACGGTTCCAAGGAGAATCCCGATAATTATAGAAGCAATTCCGTCAAAAATCAGAATTCCCGTTTTATATTGAAGGAAAATTCCGGTTGCAGCTATGAACAGACCGGTAATTGCAGCGGAATCTTCAAGAAAGATCACGATCAATTCCGATTTTTTAGTCTCTCTTAAATATCTGAAAATTGATCTGTTTTTTCTCTCCTTATTTATCTTTTTTACGGCTCTGCTGAATGCAATAGATTCGGCAATTACAGATATACCGAGAACTATAAAAGCATATTTAATATTTTCTAGAGGAACGGGATTATTCAACTTATGTATCCCTTCATAAATTGAAAAAACGGAACCTGCGGTAAAAAGCATTATCGCAACAATGAAAGACCAGAAATATAACTCTCCGGAAAAACCGAAAGGATGAAGTTTGTCTGCTTTTTTCAATCCTTTCTTAATTCCAATCAAAAGAAAGACCTGATTAAATGTATCTGCAAAAGAGTGGATTGATTCGGCAAGCATTGCAGTGGAATTTGAAATAAAAGCAACTATCGCTTTGATAATAGCAATAAAGATATTCGCCATTAATGCAATGATTATTACAGGGACAGATGAGTTTTTGTTTTTCATTATAAAAATTTTATAAGCATTATAAATTATTGTCAAACTATCGAGAAACAGTCTCTTTGACGATATAATATGCAAGTGTTATAATAATTACAATGAAAATCATTCAAAAATCACTAAAATTAGCAACACTTATTTTTTTGGTTCTTATCATTATTAATTTTTTTCCGGCTTTTTTTTATAAAAAGGAGATAAACAACAATACTCTGCCCTCCGAATATGTGAAGGGCGTATACCATATTCACTCTCTATTTTCAGACGGTCTCGGATCTGTTGAAGATATAACAACTGCAGCCGGGAGTCTGGGACTCGATTTTGTAATTTTAACCGATCATGGAGTCCCGAATCTTAATTGTGCAAATTCAACATCTTATAAAGGAAAAGTATTACTTATCGGTGCATCAGAATTTTCTCTCGATTGCGGACATTTGGCGGCAGCAGGTTTTAAAATCAGAGATTACAAGTTCCCGCTTGAGCCACAGGAATCTATTAATGAAGTCAATGATGACGATGGTGTCACTTTTGTTGCTCATCCTTTTGACGGAAGAATACCATGGACAGACTGGGATATTAAAAATTTCACGGGAATTGAAATATTAAATTCCTACAGTTGTGCAAAAAAGATCGGATTCCTCGGAATTTTTTCTTTCCCGCTTGAATACCTTGTCAATAAAGATTATTCACTTCTCGAAACGGTATATTATCCTCAAAAAAATCTGGATAAATGGGATATGTTTAACAGAAACGGCAGATATATGGGGATTTTCGCTCTGGACGCTCATTCAAAGCTTCCTATAACAAAAAAAATCCTTCTCAGATTTCCGTCATATTATTCTATGTTCAGGATTTTCAATGTTTATGTTAGAACGGGAGAAAAACTTCCGAAGGATCCGTTTAAAGCCTCAAATCAGATAATCAGATCAATAAAAGCCGGACATTTTTTCAGTGCAATAGAAGGCTTATCCTCTGCAAACGGATTTGATTCCTATTTTGACTCGACAATTGAAGGCAGAATAAACATGGGTGATATAAGTAATACATATGAAGGGAAAATTAATATTATTCTTCCCTTTGATTTCAGAACAAATATTATTTTAAGAAGAGACGGTAGAATAATAAAGAGGATCAGGAATAACATAAAAAACGAACTGAAAATTAATATCGGTAAACCCGGAGTTTACAGAAGTGAAATATTTATTACAGACAGCAGATATTCTGATTTACCATGGATAGTAACAAACCCCTTCTTTCTCGGGAAACCGCAAGTAAATAAAATTTCGGACAACAGAATTATTTTAGAAGAAAAACAGCTTGTACGAGACCATTCATTATTTCATATTGAGAATAACCCCTCTTCCAAAGCCACATTAAATATATTAACAGATGAAAAAATTAAAGAGATAAAATATACTTTAAAAAAAGAAGATAAAAGTGAAAATTATTGGGTATCACTTGCACTTAGAAAAAAACTTGACTTTTCAGGTTTTAATTCCATATCATTCTACTCCAGATCGGAAAAAAATATGCGTTATTGGTTGGAGTTAAGAACAGGGGAAGGGAAAAATGAACTCTGGTATAGACACTCTTTTCTATCAGGTCCCAAATGGCGGAAAAATGAACTTGAATTTAAAAAATTTCATTGTATTAACAAAAAAGATAGCGATAAAATAATAGATATTTCGAATATAAATTCTCTCTTTATATCAATAAATAATTCAATTGTTTTCAATCCGGATATCTCCGGAACTCTTCTGATTAAAAGCATAAAACTTCTCAAATTTAAATGAATGAAAAAAGAGAGAAAATTGATCTTTCAATATTAATTGTTAATTTTAATTCCGGAGTTTTTCTCTTAAATACGGTGAAGTCTATTTTTGCATCCGGGATAAAGTTAAAATTTGAAATAATAATTGCAGATAACAATTCAACCGATAATTCTTTAAATGCTGTCAAAAAAAAATATAAAGATATAAAAATCGTTCAAACCGGAGAAAATCTCGGATTTGCAAAAGGAAATAATTTTGGTTCGCAATTTTGTAATGGTGAATTTTTTCTGATTCTTAACAGCGACACTCATATTCACAAAGGCAGTATAGATATCCTTCTTGAAAAATTGAGAAGAAACAGTAAAACAGGAATAATTGCTCCCCTATTATTAAATGAGGACGGATCCTTTCAGCTTTCATTCGGAAGAGATTTGAAACTTTTAGAAGAATTTTTTTTGAAATTCTTTTCAAAACAATTCTATCGCTTCTATTACATATGGAAAAAAGGAAATATAGAAAAAGATGTGGACTGGGTCAGCGGTGCATGTTTTCTTATTTCAGGATCACTTTATCGTAAAATCTCTGGTTTTGATGAAAACTTTTTTTTATATATGGAAGATGCTGATCTTTGTAAACGTGTAAGAAATGAAGGATATAACATTCATATAACCTCCAAATCGAAAATCACTCATCTTCTCGGAAAATCTACCGGGAAAGTGCTGAATTCAATTCTTCCGGAAATAAAAAAAAGCCATCTTTACTATTATAAAAAACACAATGGAAATATTAGAACTTCAATATTAAAAACATATCTTCTTATAAAATTCAGTTTAAAAAAAATATTATTCAGATTAAAGAAAAACAGTTCGGGAATTATTTTATCATCAGCAGTGATCAAAACCATAAGAACATTTAAATGAAAATAATACTTGATGCAAGAAAGATTGATGATTTCGGTATTGGCGAATATATTAAAAATGTTTTCAATCCGCTGACAGAATCAGGGATATTTAATAATACCGTTTTATTCAATCGAGAACATCCGGTTGACTTTGGCGGTAATTGCACATATATTCCGATTGCGTCAAAAAATTATAATATCTTCGAACAATTAGAGATCCCCCTAAAAATGCTAAACAATAGAAAATATTTATTTTTTTCACCTCACTATATTTACCCTCTGGCAATGAGCAACAGGCTTATTGTAACAATACACGATCTTATACATTTCAAATTCCCGGATTTTTTCGGACCCAAGATCAAGATCAGAGCGGGAGAATATTTTTTAAAAACTATAAGAAAAAAATCTTTAAAGATTTTTTGCGTATCCGAAAACACAAAAAATGATCTGATTGATATGTTCGAATTTAAGGATGAACAAATTTCCGTTATTTACAACAGTCTGAATAGTCTTTTTTTCAATCTTAAAAAAGAATCTTCACCTATTAGTTCACCTTATATTTTATATACGGGAAATATAAAACCTCATAAAAATGTTTCGGCTCTTATTGAAGCATTCAGATTAATAAAACCATTTTTCAAAAACCTTAAACTTGTATTAGCGGGAGCCGGCGAAAAAATACCCGAAGAGTATATTCATGATGATATTCGAGATCACCTTATCACAACCGGGTATCTTGCACGCGAAAAACTGATAAATTATATCGATAACGCTGAAATTTTTGTTTTTCCGTCATTTTACGAAGGATTCGGGTTCCCTCCACTTGAAGCAATGGCAAGAGGGAAAGCTGTTATCTCATCTCCGGAAGGAAGTTTGAAGGAGATTCTCGGAAAAGCTCCTCTCTATTTTGATCCATATTCTCCTCAAGAACTTTCTGAAAAAATCATACTTCTTCTTAAGAATAAAAAACTCAGAAAAGAGACTGAAGAGAAGGGTTTAGAAAGGGCAAAACTGTTTACAGCGAAAAAATCAGTTTCGCTATATCTTGAAGAGTTAAAGAAACTATCCGATTGAAAGATTATCCAACCCTTTCTCTCCAAAAATCCAGACTATCTTTTAAAGTCTGCTCAATACTATAGACCGGATTAAGATTAAATCTGTTTTTTATATAACTGTTATTACAGGATAAAACAGGAGAATCTACCACTCTGAATTTTTTTCTATCCACTTCAATTTTAATTTCAACTTTTGACATACCTAATAAAATATCCAATAACTCTTTAATTGAGTAAGAATGCCCGGAACAGATATTAATCTTTTCCCCTGGTTCAGCCTTACCCTGAATAACTTTCAGATATCTTGCAATATCTCTCACATCTGAAAAATCTCTTTTGGCTGAGAGATTCCCCACTCTGATTACAGGATCAAAAATCCCTTTTTCAATAGAAGCTATCTGAAAAGAAAAATCCGAAACCACAAAATCTTTACTCTGACCCGGTCCGGTAAAATTAAACGATCTAACGGTAAAAACACTCATTCCATACGATCTTTGATACAGATCCCCCAATAACTCCATCGAATATTTTGATAATGCATAGGGATTGGTAATTTCAACCGGACTATTCTCCGTAATAATTTTTTCATCTTCAACTTTATAAACTTCCGCACTACTCATTAACAATACTTTTGCATTTGGTGAATATTTTCTTAATGACTCAAATAGATTTGAACTCCCGATAAAATTCACATCATAGGTTAACCCGGGGTCTTTCCAGCTGAACCCTACATTTGATATAGCTGCGAGATGAAAAACAATATCAGGATCAATATCCTTTATAATATTATCAATTTCACTCTTATTACGTATATCGGTATTAAAAACCTTAATCTTATTATTGATAAAATCTTTTACTTCCGTTATACCATAAAGAGAATATTCGTCCTCAGGGAACTCCCTGACAAGATAATCCGCAAGAAAACCGGAACATCCGCTTATCAATACCTTCTTCGGAATCATTACATCCCACCGAAAAAATCTTTAACCATACCGAGATTTCCGAAAGAAATCCCCACCGTATAATATGGATAAATTTTGCCGTCAATAGATGTATATACTTTAAACTCAGCGTTAAATTTAATACATTGATAATCATATGAGAGGATCAATGTTCCATATCTGAAATTTTTCTCCGTTATATCATAATCAATACCGGAATTAATCTTTATAGGAAAACCGGGAATATTAATCTTCAGATCACCTCTCAGCATTTCTCTGTTCAAAAAATATGAGACACTTTGATAGGGATTTATATATTTGCTATATGAAAACCTACCATTGACGGTTCCTGCTTTATTAAGGAAAGAGAGACTCATATTAACTCTCTGAAACTCCTTTAGATAGTGATTATATACAAGAGATAAATCAAGAGACAATTCTTCCGAAGGTCGGAATCTCAGAGTATTTGTCAATTCGGAAAATTCCGGATATATTTTTTCTCCGTCAACTTCAATTTGTCTAAACCTGTTAGCTTCAAAAGGGTCAAAATAATATTTTTGACTTAGAGTATATGTGAAAACTTCTCTCGCAGATTTCTTACTTCCTTTGCCTTTTACAAAAATCCTGGAATTCAGAGTGAAATTTATATATGAGAAAGAGGGGAAATCAAATATATCAACGGGGATTAATCTGTTTCTATCCTCTTCCGAGATTTTTGTAGAGTATAAAAGATTTATTTCAGGCTCTATCAAATGTTTGATCTTATTCTTTTTACTATTAAAAATACGGTAGAAAGAAGGACCTTTTAAATTGATCTTCACGCTGTTATATTGAAGATGCAGAGGATCATTAACAACATCATTTGTCTCCGGATCCCTGCTCTGAAGATAATAGGAATTCTTAGATTTCAGATCAACTGAAGTTGACAACCAAGGTAATTTAAAAATATTCAATGTGTATGACGGAATCAGACTGAATCTTCTTGACCTGATCCCCGAAGTATAATTTATCTCCTCTTCATAATTAACGCCTGATCTTTCTATACTTTCATATCCTGCCGATACGGAAAAATATCCCGGGATTTTCCCTAACTTTTGTTGATTTAAATTCAGATTTATTCCGGGAAGTTTTGTTATTACATTTGAACTCATCTTTTGAAGGTAAAACGTTTCATTCCTTGATAGAATAACCGATAATTTTAGATTTGAAATATATGAATTTATAAATATTGACGAACTGAATCTGGACAATCTGAATCTTCCGTAGTTTTTATTAAAAACATTCTGGAATTCTGGGTTTGATTGATAATTAATATCAGCTGTAATTTTTGTCTTTAAAAAATTCATTCTCTGAATATGTTTTGCTTTAATATTATAATCATAATCGGATAAAGCATTTTCAGAATTATAATTCTTTTTATAATCCTCGGAATATTTAAAAGTATAAATATCTATATCTCCACTGCTGTTTTTAAAAAGATATCTGAGATCGGTACCAAATCCAAAGCCAACTTTTTCAATATAATCCATGGAAAAAGTCACATCATAATTTGATTTTATATTCCAAAAAAATGAATTTTTCATGAAATAACCCAATTTATCGGATTTTCCCAATAACGGGAATAAAAAACCCGTTACTTTTCCATTTCTTGCCGGATATCTAAGATAAGGAAAATATAGAATCGGGATTTTTTTTATCTTAAGTATAGCGTGCTTCATCTCAATATACTTATCCTTCTTTATTTTCCCTCTTTTGCAAACGATCTCCCATCTCGGAACCAATTGAGAACAGGAAGTAAAATGCATATTTTCGAATTTTTGAGTAACCCTGTCCGTTTGAATAAGTTTATCAACTCTGAATTTCACGGAGGGTTCCATCATTCCCGAGACTTCATACATCTCTCCCTTCATCTCTTTAAGGTTAAAGGTTAATTTATCTCCCGATACGGAGACATCCGATGAGGTCATTACGACTCTTCCCTCCGCTTCAACTAACGATTTGTCTCTGTAATAGACAAGATAATCCGCAAAGATCTTATAATCGTCGGTTATTACCTCTACATCCCCCCAATAAATGATTGTATCTTTTGTTGCTTCAAAATTTTTTGAATATATCTCCGGTGAATCTGCAAAAGAACTCATTGATATTATCAGGAAAATGCAAATAGAAAAATAAATTTTATTAAATCTTTTCATAAAGAATGAATTTATCACATTTCTCCTTTATTAATCAACTATAATCTTAATAAGAAGAAAAAACTTTTTATCTACTTTAAAAATATTTTAATGTTTTCTGATTAATTTGACATAAAACATAGTTTCTATTAAAATTTTCCCATGACTAAAATTTCTTTTTCAGGATCATATGGTGCAGGAAAGACTTCGCTCGTAGAAGAAGTAAAAAAGATAATGTCTTTAAAATACAAAGTTAATTCACTAAATGATATAAATCAGCAGAATCCTTTTGATGAAGATATGAGATCAAGTTTTATTAGTTTTTTCTATTTGATGACAACTCAAGCTAATATTGAGAATTTGGAAATGCAAAAAAGCAATGACCTAATACTTTGCGACAGATCGGTGCTTGACCAGTGGGTTCTTTGGAAAACATCACTGATCGGTTCGGAGTTAAGCGAAAAATTGAAAATTAAAAACAATCTTCTTGAAAATATATATAAGTTTTGGATAAATACATATAAACTTATATTTTTAATCAGGACAGATGGAGAGGTAATCGGAAAAAGAGTCGTAGAAGAAGAGTATAAAATAAGAGATAATGATTATATAAAACTCATTGATAAACAGTTTGCAGAAACATGTAAAAATGATAATCTGGAAATAGTTGAAATTTTTAACAATGGCAGTATTGACGAAAGTGCACAAAAGATTATTGAAGAAATTTCCAATCGTGATCTAATCTGAATATATGAAAATCATTTCATTTAACCCTGACCATCTGTTTTTAATGTAAATATCAGAAAGAAAAGAGAGAGGTGAATAATTTTGGAAGTTAAATTAGCAGGATTTAATGTTGAAACAACTCTATTGAATTCACTTAAAGAGGAAAATAAAAACAGATTTACTCCCGAAATTTTCAGTGCTGCTTATGCAAGAATAAGCAGGAGTTCTCTGAGTGTAACGGATCTTAGAGAAAAAGCAAGAGAAGACATTCAGAAAGCCAGAGCTTCTAATAAGAAGATTATCTTTTCAATGGGGCATCATTCCGTTGCGGAACATGCAGTTTTTAATTTTGACATAATAGGAGTTTCAAGACTTGCTCTTGAAGATATTGAAAAATTCAGACTTTCATCTTTCACGGAAAAATCCCAACGATATGTAACTCTCAAGGGAGATTTTCATACGCCATCTGAAATATCCGATCCCGCTCTTAGAAGAGAGTTTAAAAAGATGATTTCAGAGCAGAATAATTTCTATGTCGCAGCATTTGAAAAGTTAAAAGATCACCTTTATAAAAAACATCCCGAACTTTTAAAAAACAGATCGGATAAAAGTATGGTCACAGGGTGGGCAAAAGAGGATGCCAGATACATCCTTTCCCTTGCAACTCTCGGTCAAGTAGGATTAACAATAAATGCCAGAAATCTTGAGCATCTTTTCAGAAGATTTGCAATGAGTCCGAAATCCGAAACCGTTGAGATAGGCAATGCTCTCTATAATGAAGTGAAAAATATTGCTCCGTCAATTATTCTATTTCGTAATCCATCTCAATTTGAACGTGATATAATAAATTTAAGAGATGAATTTAAGCTTGATAAAACAATTAAGAAAATCAAAGATTTCAAGATAGTTGATTTTACTCCCGACGGAGACGACCTGATCCTCTCCTCTTTTTACAGCCAATACAATGCCGTCGATTTTTCAAAATCACGCTCATTAGTCAAAAAACTATCTGATAAAAGAAAAAAAGAACTTTTTTTTAAACTCTTCAGAAATATGGAATTTTTTGATACTCCCCCAAGAAATTTTGAACTTCCGGAAATCACGTTTGAAGCAGCAATAAGTGCATCGAATTTTGCACAGTTGAAAAGGCACAGGATTGCAACCTTAATATCCGGTAGTTATGATCCTGATCTCGGAAACACAATTCCTCAATCTTTGATAGATGTAGGTTTGGAGAATAAATTTATTGAAATAATAGCCGGAACAAATGAGATTTACTATAAATTAAATAAAAAGTATGATGGAATTGGAGACTATATAATTACAAATTCACACAGAAGAAACGTATTAATGAAAATGAATCTTAGAGAATTATTCCATTTTATCAGACTTAGAAGCGATTCACATGCACAATGGGATATAAAAAATATATCAAATAATCTGCTTGTGCAGATCAAAAAAATAATGCCTTTTGCTTCCATGTTACTATGCGGAAAAGATAGTTTTGTAAAAGAGTTTGAAAATATATACGGCAAAAAACCGGATTTTTTAATTTAAGGAGACTTTCAATGGAAAACAATTCATTTAACCCTTTCAAAATGGCCCAGGATCAATTTGATGCTATTGCAGAAAAGATAGGACTGGATGAAGGTACAAAAGCTTTTTTAAGAGTTCCTCAAAGAGAATTCCATTTTACAATTCCCGTCAAAATGGATGATGGAACAGTAAAGGTATTTCAGGGATACAGAGTTCAGCACAACAGTTCACGAGGACCTAATAAAGGCGGTATCAGATTTCATCCGCAGGAGACTATAGATACGGTAAGAGCTCTGGCAACCTGGATGACATGGAAATGTGCAGTTGTTGATATTCCTCTCGGTGGAGGAAAAGGCGGAGTAATATGTGATCCTCACCATCTTTCATTAAGGGAGCAGGAACAGATATGCCGCGGATGGGTAAGAGAGGTTGTGAAAAATATCGGACCGACACAGGATATACCGGCTCCGGATGTTATGACCAACGGACAGCATATGTTATGGATGATGGATGAATATGAACATATTACAGGTATGAAAAGCCCCGGTATGATAACAGGAAAACCGGTAGGAATGGGAGGATCTCTCGGTAGAACCGAAGCCACAGGATACGGAGTCATTTATACTTTGAGAGAAGCTCTTAAATTTCTCAATATTGATATTACTGACACAACAGCTTCCGTTCAAGGATTCGGGAACGTCTCTCAATATGCGATTGAATTGTATAATAATTACGGTGGTAAAGTTATAGCGGTCTCATGTTGGGATCAGAAAGACAAAAAATCATATACATATAAGAAATCTTCAGGAATTGATCTTAAGGAGCTTTTGGAAATAACAGACAAATTCGGAGGAATAGATAAAGACAAGGCCATAACGGCAGGATATGAAATATTATCCGGAGATGAATGGATAAGTCGGGAAGTTGATATTCTTATTCCCGCAGCAATTGAAAATCAGATTAATGATAAAACTGTTGGAAAAATTTCATCAAAAGTTAAAATAATTGCAGAAGGAGCAAATGGTCCTACAACTCCGGAAGCTGATGAGGAATTAAAAAAAAGAGGAATCTTTGTTATTCCTGATTTCCTTGCCAACGCCGGCGGTGTTACCTGCAGTTATTTCGAACAGATACAGGGAAATATGAACTATTTCTGGACAAAAGAAGAGGTCCTTGAGAAACTGGATAATATTATGACAAATGCTTTCAAAGCCGTTAATAAACTTTCTAATGATAAAAAAATATTCATGAGAGATGCGGCATATATGATTGCTATAACAAGAGTTGCAGAGGCATCAAGATTAAGAGGACTAGTCTGATAAAAACTTTTAATTTTCCGGATTAAATTATGCATTCTAAAAAGAAGTCAAACGTTCCGACACCGGAATGGCGTGTAATTATCGACATGCTTTCCATAGTTGATAAAGCACTGTTAAACAGAATTCTAAGAAGAATGATATACTATCTCTATTCTCTTGAAGTAAAAGGAATTTCCGAGCTTGTTGAAAGAGTTGACCCCGATAAAAAAGCAGATAAAAAAGAAAATGACGGATCGGAATTATACAGCAATATGCCGAATCCGAAAATGAATACAAAAACACTGAGAAAATTTGCGGAAAAAGTTTTCCAGATCGCCGGAGAAAATATCATAGATAAAGATATATCCTCTCAGATAAAAATATGGATGGCTCAGGAGAAAAGCAGATTCTTATCTCTCGCATTCGAGAATCAGAATATATCATTATCGGAAGCTAAGGATGTTTTAAACAGATTTATGAAGATTCCCAAAGGAGAGACATACATTTCTCCGGATGATTTTGTAAATATCAGAGTTTTACTGATAAGACGTTTTTTGTCCTCTAATCTCAACTATATAAATATTGCAAAATATTTTATAACAGTTAGAGATTTTCACTTTATTTTAAAAAAAGTGATCGGTCTGTCAAAAAGCCTAGGGAAGCTCGGGGGAAAAAGTTCGGGACTTATTCTTGCTCATGAAATTTTAAGGAGTGAAAAAAAAAATCATCCTGAATTGAATGATATCAAAGTTCCGAACAGCTGGTATATCACTTCGGATACAATAATGGATTTTATCCATATCAATACTCTTGAGGAGATAACAAGCTTAAAGTATCTTGATACCGAGCAGGTAAGAGCCGGATATCCATTTCTTCAACAGGTATTTAAAAATTCCGCCTTTCCGCAGGAATTTATAGATCAATTAAAAAATTTTTTATCCGATCTTGGGAATAAGCCGTTGATAGTCAGATCTTCAAGTCTGCTTGAAGACAGTTTCGATGCAACTTTCTCCGGAAAATATAAGAGTCTCTTTCTCGCGAACAGAGGGTCGCTCGAAGAAAAATTAAACAACCTTCTTGATGCAATTGCGGAAATATTCTCAAGTATTTTCGGACCCGATCCCATTGAATACAGAAAGGAGAAAGGGCTGATAGATTTCCAGGAAGAGATGGGAATTCTTGTTCAGGAAGTTGTCGGATCTGATGTTGGAAAATACTATTTTCCTACCTTTTCCGGTGTTGCATTTTCAAGAAATGAATTCAGATGGTCACCGAGGATAGGCAGAGATGACGGAATCGTAAGAATCGTTGCCGGACTCGGAACACGATCCGTAGACAGAATCGGTGATGACTATCCCTTCCTTGCATCACCGGGCAAACCTGGAATTTCCGTTAATGTTTCTTACGATGAGATAATAAAATATTCTCAAAAGAAAATGGATGTTCTTAATCTTGAAAAAAATATATTCGAAACAGTGGAAACCGATACGATCCTTAAACAATATATCGATAATATTCCGGGTATTGAAAAACTTATATCATTTGATAATAATGGTGAACTGATTGATCCTATAGGAATGATCTTCGATAGCAGAGGGAAAGAAGCTGTTTTAACATTCAATAATTTGGCAAAAAAAGGTAAATTTTTATCTCAGATCAATACAATACTCTCGGTTTTAAAAAAAGCATTTAATTCTCCGGTAGATGTAGAATTTGCATGTGACGGAGAGAACCTTTATATTTTGCAATGCAGACCTCAGATAAGCTCGGGGGATGATTCGGAAACTTTTACCATTCCGTCTCTTGAAAAATCAAAAATTATTTTTAAAGGATCAAAATATATTACATCGGGAAAGGCTGAAAACATAAGATATTTAGTCTTTGTAGATCCGAAAAAGTATTCTTCATTAAAAACCGAAGACGAAATGAAAAATGTTGCTGCGATCATCTCTCAAATTAACCGAAAACTTAAAAAGAAAGATTTTATCCTTATCGGACCCGGAAGATGGGGAAGCAGAGGTGATATAAGACTCGGTGTTCCGGTTACTTACAGTGATATCTTTAATACGGCAATGCTTATTGAAATATCTGAGGAGAGTGACGGATATAGACCGGAATTGTCCTTCGGAACTCATTTTTTTCAGGATCTTGTTGAATCAAACATTAAATATCTTCCTCTTTATCTTTATGAAGAAGGAACATTTCTTAACACTAAAATAATATTCAAAGCAAAAAATATACTTAACCAAATAGTGAATGAAACAACGGATCTTGAAGATGTTGTAAGAGTTATAGATATTGACACTATAATTAACGGCTCACGGCTTAATATTGTCATGAACGGAGATGAAAAAACAGCAATTGGCTTCCTTTCGGAATAAGATCAGATAACCCTGTATTTTTTACCGACTTTTTTAAATGCTTCAAGTGCTTTATCGAGATGTTCTTTTGAATGAGCAGCAGATATCTGCACTCTGATCCTGGCTTTTCCCTTTGGAACCACAGGAAAAAAGAATCCTACTACATATACGCCCTCTTCATATAGATCCTTAGAGATATCCTGAGACAATTGTGCATCATTATCGAATTTTCCAAGCATTATAGGTACTATAGGATGAACACCGGGAATAATATCAAATCCCATGGAAGAAATATTTTTTCTAAAATATTCAGTATTATCCATAAGCTTCTTCCTAAGCTCATCACTCTTCCCCAAAATGTCAAAAGCTTCCAAGGCTGCAGCAACTATTGAAGGAGCAAGAGAGTTTGAAAACAGATATGGTCTCGATTTTTGTCTAAGAATCTCTACTATCTCTTTTTTTCCCGTGGTAAATCCACCTGAAGCACCACCCATCGCCTTTCCGAGAGTTGAAGTTATAATATCAATCTCACCGAGAACATCATTATATTCAATAGATCCCCTACCCTTTTCTCCGAGAAATCCTGTTGCATGAGAATCATCAACCATTACCATTGCATCATATTTTTTTGCAAGTTCTACAATTTCTCTTAATTTTGCGATGTCTCCATCCATAGAAAAAACTCCGTCTGTTGCGATCAAAATATTTCTTGCAGGCTTTGGTTCTTTAGAAAGCCCGGGTCCGTCCCAGATATCAATTCCCAATCTGGCTCTCTTTATGATTTTTTCAAGATATTTCATATCGGAATGATCATAAATATATCTTTTTGCTTTGGAGAGTCTTATTCCGTCAATAATACTTGCATGATTAAGAGCATCGGTGATTATTGCATCTTCAGGACCAAGTATTGTTTCAAACAGACCTCCGTTAGCGTCAAAACAGGACGAATAGAGGATCGTATCTTCCGTCTGATAAAATTCCGTTATCTTCTTTTCAAGTTCTTTATGTATGTCCTGAGTACCGCATATAAATCTGACTGAAGCCATTCCAAAACCATGAGTATCCAGAGCATTTTTTGCCGCTTTTATGATATCAGGGTAATTTGCAAGCCCGAGATAATTATTGGAACAAAAGTTTAGAACTTCTCTCTGTTTTTCACCCTCCGGAAACGAAACGTTTATTAGAGGCTTCTGATCATCATATATGATCCTTTCATGTTTACACAACCCGCTGTTTTTTATATTTTCAAGTTCCTTCAGATAATCATACCTAGCTCTCTGATACATTTTTATCCTCCTGATATATGATAGTAGTTTATTATAAACGATAGATCACAAAATTCAATTCTATAAAAATCCATTTATTATTTTTATTCTTTTTAAAAACAGCTTGTTTCCGGGTTTCAGATCCAGACCCTTTAAAAGCATTTCCTTTGCTTCGGAGAACAACCCGCACTGCTCAAGAACAATTCCGTAATAATAGTATGCAACCGGATTGAGCGGCTCCTTTTCAACTCTGTTTTTAAATATTTTCTTTATATCATTCTTAAAAATAACAGGATCCATCCTCTTTTTCATAGCGGAATAGTATAATCCATATGCAGTGATACTATCGCCGGACCGCGAAAAAGCCACTGCAAGATAAATCAGCACCTTCCTGAATTCAGGAAGTTTTCCCGTAACATAGAGTAGTTTTGAGATAGCATTCTTATAATCCCCCGCTTTAAAAAAATCCAGACCCGTAAAATAATCCGCATCAAGTTTATCAAAATATCTTAAAAGCTTTTTATAGTAAATCCTATTACCTGTGAGCACATAAAGTTTAGAAAGTGAATAAGGAGAACCGGGAGATTTTTTTAATGCCCTTTTGTAAAGTTTGACAGCACTTCTTTTATTTCCACGCTTTTCCTCAATTGTCCCCATACAAAACAACGGCTGAGAAGAATGATCAAAATCTCTTTTAAAAGCATATCCCTTTTTTTCCAATGAATTAAAGATCCTGTAAGATTCATCAAGTCTCCCCGCTTCCCGAAGAAGGATAGCGAGATTATATTTTTCTGAGAAATCTAGTTTTTCACTATCTTTATTCAATGCCAGGGCTTTTAAAGCAAATTGCTCCTTTGTTAAAGGGATTGATGCGGGCATTCTATCTTCTATCAGCCATGGAGTTTCAACAATTGCCCGTTCCGCAAACTCTTCAGCTCTCTTAATATTGTGTTTATTTCTCTCAACTCTTGCTCTAACCCAAAAATTATATGATTTTCCATAAACCTTCCATAAAAAATCCTCCTCTTTCATAAGATCGTTTTTCTTCCCTAAAAAGAAAAATCCCGCCAAAATGATCAGCATCAGTAAAATAGATCTTTTTCGGTTCTTCAATAATGCAAAAACAGCCGATACGGCAAAAAAAATCATTACGGAGATAACGGCCACTCTCTGTCTGGAAGAGACATATCCGACCAACATAACACCGAATTGAGTAAAAAACACGAGATAAAGGACAAACATATCTTTGAGCCTTTTAATATTAAAAAACATTCCGATAATTGCCAATATGGAAATTATATAGAACGGGAAAAAAAGAATGAATTTTCGCCCGATAAACTTATCCCATTTGTAAGAAGTTCCAAGATCATGCCTTGCATAATTATGAAAAAAAAAATAAACCTTTGTGATCAATAATTTTAAAAAGCTTTGAGGATGGTCATATATAAAGTTTTTTGCCTTTCCGGACCAGAAATTATTTATTTCTGCAATTGAAAGATCTTTTCCTGTAATTTTTCTTGCAAAATCTCTGTATATTTGATGGTGAACATCCGGAATGTTTTTAAATTCTACAGACATCTTATCTACAAGAGGAGGATATATCGCACTCTGTCCGGTAGAATTAGGATTATTCCCTTCAAACATTATATAGCCGGGATTCTGATAATACGGCAAAAAACTCCCATTGATAGAATAGTTTCTTATCCAAAGCAATGAAACCGTTATTATTACGGGTATAAGAAAAACAGCAGAATTTAGAAAACTTTTCTTCTTAATACTATTCCGTTTTAATGATTTAAAATAAATATAAAACGGTAAAATCAATATTAATATAAAAAGATTTGCCCTCGTTATCAATGTTAAAGAAAAAAATAGAGATGATATAAAAAGATTTTTTAGACTGTTTCCTCTTTTAAGTGCAAAGAGTGAAAAGAAATAAACAAAGGCTATTAAAAAAAAGATCATAAATGCTTCCGGTTCCAAAACTTTTTCATATACAAGAACCTCCCTGCTTAGAATAAATATAAAAGAGGCGACTATTCCCATATATCCGTCAAAAAACAGTGAGGAAAGCAGATAGATCAGCATTGCAGACAGAGCTATAAGAATCATTTGTAATATTATTGTCGTTGTAACCGGATCCAACCCTGAACGGTTAATGAAAAGATGAAAATAGAGATAGAAGGGGCTGAAATCTATCAAACGCTCTTTTGGTAATTGATTCCCGTTTAAAAGTTCCGCTGCAGAAGTATATTTTTTAAAACTATCATTACCTGAATTATATGACATTACAAAAAAGCCGTGGAACGTTAATGAGACAAGAATGATTATAAGAGGAATAAGTATCTTTTTCCGATTTTCCCTTAGCATATTTGTGCTTTCGATTCTATCTATTTTCACTCTTTTTAAAAACACTCTTTCTTCTTCTGAAAATATAGATTGTGGAGAATTTTAAAAGAACATAGAATGCACGGACTCCGTCTTTCCAGTTGATCTTTTTCCCTTCGGAATATGTTCTGCCGTGATAAGAGATACCAACTTCATATATCCTGATCTCTTCAAATCTTGATAATTTAAATGTAACTTCAGGTTCAAAACCGAATCTGTTCTCTTTTAATTTTATTTTTTTAATTATATCCGACCGGAAAACCTTATAGCAGGTTTCCATATCCGACAGATTCAGATTACATATCATATTAGAGAAAACAGTCAGTATTTTATTCCCGACCGAATGCCAATAATATAAAACTCTTCTTGCTTCGGTTGTTATGAATCTTGAACCATAGACAACATCCGCCTTACCGTCAACTATCGGTGCAATAAGCTTATGATACTCTTCGGGATCATATTCAAGATCGGCATCCTGAATAAGAATAATATCTCCGTTCGCTTTATCTATACCGCTGCGAACGGTAAAACCCTTCCCCATATTTTTCTCATTTCGGAAACACTTAATCTCATGATGTTTTTCACTTAACTCCTTTTCGATTTTTTCGGAATTATCCGTTGAATAATCATCCACAATTATTATCTCTTTCTTCAGAGAAAGTTTTACATCCAAAACTTTTTTAATTAACTCCCTGAGAGTATTCTCTTCATTATAGACCGGAATGATAATTGATATTTTTTTCATTTAATAAAAATTAACATATTTTCTTTTTTTTTTAAAGTTTTCGTTTTTGGGGACAGTGCTGTTATCAGATCCAGGGTTAGGAAACACAATCCTTTGAACATAGAGGAATTATTAATTCTCAATTTTGAATTTTAAATTCCTAATTTAATGACAAGCTTTATATCTATTAATGACAATATCTATAATCACTCAATGACGTTCACGAAGTGAACTAATGACCACAAATGACAATCTCTTTAATTTCAAACTAAAAACTTAACACTTAAAACTTATAACTATTCACTCTCCACTCACTACTAACCACTATGAACTGTGAAATCCGCTTAAATAATTATTAATAGATTCATTGATGAATTGCCGGAGGAGGCAGAGGAGTCTAAGTCAAATTTATAACGTCCCGAAGGGTAAATTTTTCATGTTTGAACGAAGTGAGTTTAAAATTTAAGTTAATAAATTTGACGTTCCGAAGGATAGACGACGGTCGGGTGGAGGCAATTCTCAATGAATAGTTCTAAGTAATGACAATCTCTGTAATCCCAAACTAAAAACTCAACACTTAAAACTTATAACTAACCACTCTCCACTTAGAACTTGTGAGCTCTGCTGATAGCTGATGGCTGAAAGCTATGAACTGTGAACTCCACCAAATCCACCCCCCCATATCCAAAATTCAAAATAGACTTGTGAGCTTCGCTGAGAGCTGTAAGCTCTTTTTTATCTGAAAAAATCTTTTTTTATAATCCTAAACAATTCCGCTCTGTCATTCAGGATATTCATATAAAGGCTATCTTTAAATTCAAACACCTTATCAATATTACAAAGCACTAATCCGTTTTTCGTATCATATCTTTCCGATACCTTTTTAAATTTTGCCAAACTATTGATAAATTTTTCTGAAAAAGTTGATGAAGATTTTATCTCAATCGGTAAAATTTTTCTGCCGTTCTTTATCAACAGATCAACTTCCACATTGTTAGAATCCCTGTAAAAGAACAGTTCGGGGCTTATCCCGTGATTTGAAAAATATTTAACAATTTCCATAATTACCATATTTTCATAAAGATTTCCCCTGAGCGGGTCCCTGAACACCTGTTCGCTCGTATTTATTCCCAATAGATATGAAACAAGACCCGTATCCGAGAAATAAATTTTTGAGGATTTTCGTACCCTTTTTTTTATATTTTCATAAAAAGGAGGAAGTTCAAAGACAACATAAGAAGCCTTTAATATGGATATCCATTGTTTAATCGTAGTTTCCGAAACACCGATATCATTACTCAATGATTTATAATTCAAAAGCTGCCCTATTCTTCCTGCCAAAATCCTTAAAAAAGCCTGGAAGCTGGTAAGATTCTTTAGATTTATCATTCTTCTGATATCCCGCTCTATGTATGTCTGAATATAGTTTCCGAAAAATCGCTTTACATTCAGTTTCTTATCATAAACTCTCGGGAACCCACCCCGAAAGATCAGGTCAAAGGCATTGTATTCTTTATTATAGACAGATATTTCATCCATAGAGAAAGGAAGCAAAGAAAGAATTGCCGTCCTTCCGGCGAGACTTTGGGTAATCGCTTCGTGAAGATTCAACTGATGGCTGCCGGTAAGAATAAACCGTCCGTTTTCATTCATATTGTCAACAATTCCTTGAATATATGACAATAGTTCCGGTGCATTCTGGATCTCATCCAGTATAGTTCCCTTTTTTAAACCGTTGAAAAAACCTCTCGGATCACTCTGTACTCTATATAAAATATCCGGGTCTTCAAGTGAATAATAGTGATAATCCGGAAAGGTCATTCCGGCAAGAGTTGTTTTCCCGGATTGTCTTGGTCCTAAGATAGTCACTACCGGATACTCTTTTGAACTTTCTAATAATTCTCCCTTGATTTCTCGTGTGATCATATACGTACACTATACGCTTTTTATGCAAATGTCAAGTTGCACTTTGGTTTTGCATAGATTTTCAGTCTTCAATTCCTCATAGCTACCCCATTAGGGAAATAATTAATTCTCAATTTTGAATTTTAAATTCCTAATTTAATGACAAGCTTTATATCTATTAATGACAATATCTATAATCACTCAATGACGTTCACGAAGTGAACTAATGACTATAAATGTCAATCACAATATCCCATATCCAAAATAGATTTGTGAACTCAGCTGACGACTGAAAGCTGCAGGCTGTGTACTGTGAGTTCTGTCATTCTGTAAAGTAATTATTCTTGATTGCAAAAAAAATAAAATTTGGAAAAGAATAGAAACTTTACTGTTTTTTTTTCATATTTTTTCCTTAATAGTAAAATCAATATTATAAATAACTATTTTATTATTTTTTAATTTAATAATAACTTTTTTTTTATAAACATCTAAGTTATGTAAAGCAATTATAGTTAAATTATATTTCCCCGGCTTCAGGTTTAAACAAAAATAATGATTTAATTCAGAGGAAAAATTACAAAAACTATTTTTAGAATCTTTTCTGTTTTCTAAAAACATTGATAATTCAACTCCATTATTAGGTACTTTTCCATTAATTGTAACCGTTCCACGAACTCCGGTTTTATCTGAAAGATCAATAATCTCATCAATTCTTATTTTTACTCCTTTTATTACTGAAAAATTTTTGCTATATTTTATTGGATATCCATTGAAAATATAACCAAAATAATATCCTGAATTCGGAGGAATTCCACTTTTCAGAAAATTTCCATTTTCATCCGTTGTTATTTGTGCATATTTGTACGGTCCTCTGATCGCATCGGGAATACCGTAAGGATTCAGCTCTCTGATAAGTTCAAAACTATAATTTTTTAACGGTTTTAGTCCGGTCCCGTCATTATATTTTACATTCCCTTCAATACTTCCACCTTTATCAAGTTTGATCTTTAAAAACTTTATCTCTCCTTCTTTGAGAGCAAATATATTGAAAACTTTATCTTTCAAATATTCTCCTATGTCTTCCGGAACATCCGGATAAAGATCTACGAAATTTTTATGCTTGCATTGGACTAAATAGTAAAAATTTGGAGAAATTAAATATTCAACTTTTTCGGAATCAAAGACGAATTTCCCGTTTCCATCTGAAATCGTTTTAAAATCAAATATTTTAGCATTGATCTTTACTGAAAACTGATAAAGTATTAGTTCCGCTCCTTTAATAGGAATACCTGTATCAGCATCTAAAACTATTCCCTCGATCCGACTTGAGATTAAAGAATATAAATTTCCCTGAAAAATTCCCAAAATAAAAACAGCTAAAACCGTTAATAAAAAAATCCGTTTCATGATTAAAACTCCCCTCGGGATTTGATTTATTTTAACAAATTCTCTCCTTAATTAAACAATACCTTAAAATCATTAATAATTATAAATCCATAAATCAAGCCACCGTCCCTATTTTCTTCCGCCTTTGAGTTTATTAAAAACTTTTAATGTATCTTTTGCCATAGACAGTTTTAATTCTGGAAAATTATTCGCATTTAAAAAACATAAAAAAAAGAATATAATTAATATAATTCTAACAATCAAATTCATGGTATTAATTTTCCTAATAATAAATTTCATTTAAAATTTATGGTTACAAAAGTAATTTCATCTTTTTTAACATAAACTGAGATTTTTTTTATGATTTTTTCTTTAATAAAAGGTATTGATACAGCAGCATGAATACTGTATTTTCCACTAATTAAATCTGGAATAATTCTTGTAGAGTTTTTTTTTGCAATCCATAATGAGGTTATATCATCTGATAATTCATTAAAAAGATTTATCCTTACACCACTTCCTTCCTCATAATTCACAATTATTTTAAGTGCTGTTTTACTCGTATAATCATATAAAAAAGTAACATCACTTATTTTTCCTTCTTTGACAACAAAGTTTTTTGTCCTAGTCGGAAGTCCCTCTTTTTCAACTCTTATCACAAACTCCTCTCCCGCTTCAAATCCTTTAAGATCAATATAGCCTTTATGATAAATTAATTTCTGTATCGGTTGATTAAAAACCGGATACAAATACTTCTTACCGGTTTTTGGATCAATACTTTTGGAATATTTGTCCACATACAATAAATAATCGGTAATAGGACTGATACCGCTCTCATCCTTTTTTTTCAAAAGAACTCTTAACCCTCCCCCTCCCTTTTTCATCTTTACAACCACAACTTTTATCTCTCCCTCATTTATCCTGAAAGTTTTTAATCCGTATTCGGGATCTTTCTCGTTTTCAAGATAACAGGGATTAAAACTTACATATCCCTCCTTTACACAGTATATGTATTTTTCTCCCGACCACTCATCCTTAAAAACAAACTCTCCGTTTCCATCCGTTTTATCAACTTTTTCGGAATATTCATACCTCGGATCTATTACACACGGATGATATTCATCCTTTTCAACTCCCGAAAGAAATATATGAACTCCCTTAATAGGTAAACCGGAATCCATATCCTTAACCGTTATTCTGACCTGACTTGATACTCTTGAAAAAGTAGAAAAATTAAGAATAAATAGTATCAAAACCATAAATATATAAATCCGTTTCATGATTAAAACTCCCCTCGGGATTTAATTTATTTTAACAAATTCTCTCCTTAATTAAACAATACCTTTTAATCATTAATATAATAATTGATCATCATTGTCAAAAAAAAATTATTTCAAAACAAATTAACTTTATACTCTTATCACTTAAATTCTACTTGACGTTACCCTTATCAAACTTTGAGATTCTTATTAGACTATACCTCTACTTTTTGAGAATATTAAAATTAAATTCATCTTCAAATATTTTAAACTTTTTCATCATACCTTCTCTTTTGGACCATTCTCTTATATTCTCAATATCAACTTTACTTTCCGCACAAACCATTAAAGCCTGATTTAGTGATTGCTGATCATCCCAATAAAAATATGCAGCTAATCTATCCTTAACACAATCTGTCGGGAATAAAAGCTTCAGAAATGTATTGTTTTCTTTTATCTCATTGACTTTGGTAATTTGTTCTCCGCCCACTGTTAAAGGCGGTGAGATCAGATCAACAGAAATCTCCATTTTTTTGTGAAGGAAAATCCTGCCGCTTTCTTTAAAACCCAACTCTTCCAGAGCCAATCTTATTTTTTTTAATTTCACTTCATCTACTATCAAAAAATCGAGATCATTAGATCTATATTTTTCATTACTATAAATACTTACGCATGCCCCACCCGTAAGTATGTTGTCAATACCATTGTCATGTAAATTCTGAGAAACTACTTGTGCATACTCCTTTATACTCTTGCAATCTTCAATTCTCATAATGGTTTTCCCGGTTTTCTCGGACGTGTTCGCTCAATATAATATTTATCCTTTGTTTCCTGATCAATATACGAATAAACTTTTCTTAAAAGTGCTTCAAGTTCATTCTTAAATGGATATCTCGGATCCATCTCATACAACCTTACCCTGCCCTTCAATCTGCTGCACACCACTCTTCCACTCTCGAGTTTTTCCAATTGTTTTTGTACAGCATTTAAATTATATCCAAAATTTCGTGCTATTTTATTCGGATAGGAAAGTGGATTGAGAACTAAATACAATAGGATCTTCTCTTTTAATAAAGACCCTGTTATTGCTTCAATCATTTCTACCACCTCCGTTGGTTATACAACCAACAAGAGTATAGTATAAAATTGCTATTTATTCAACATGACATCAACCAATACTCTATTTTTCCAGTTTTCCGGGACGGTGCCGTTCAGTAGTGCACTTTTTCCACTCTACTAAACTTTATTCTTTTTATTTTGATCTTACAAACTCCTACTTGCTACTTTGATTTTTAATGACAAATTCAGTAAACTCTTAATGACGTTCACGAAGTGAACTAATGACCACCAATCTCTGTAATTCTAAATTCTGAATTTTGAATTCTAAATTATTAATTAAATGACAATCTGTGTGACCAGAACATAGGTAACACTTTAGTGTCAATACATAGGTAACACATTTATATTTTTTATTAAAGGAAAATACATTATTATTTATCATTATTATAT
>Ga0256845_1000100_pt1 | contig 74443 bp, 62 predicted proteins | sample RiftiametaG_FD_189101 | JGI IMG/M metagenome (GOLD analysis project Ga0256845, IMG submission 189101) | Tube worm associated microbial communities from hydrothermal vent at the East Pacific Rise, Pacific Ocean - Riftia | ecosystem: Host-associated > Annelida > Integument > Unclassified ...
AGGGTTAATCCCGATTTAGAAATACACCATTTTGGTTATTGTCCAAAATAGATGTAGTTCTTTATCGCTATACAATAGAAAACTATTTTTGTTTTCTATGTATAGTTTGGGTTCAACAAAAATATTTTTTGTATTACGGTATCACAATAGTTCATTATATATTCGTGTAATCTATTGATTATTAAAGGAATAAATACGAAAACTCTATTCTTTCTTAACTATTTGTAATTCAACAAATTAGTATATTCACGGCTAAAAATCTAACGAACTATTATATCAATATCAAATAAATTAATGTTCAAAAGCAAAAGATAAAACGGTTGGATTATGGTCTGAATTTTCAAACTGTAAATCTATGTTTTTTTGTGATATACTTTTTAAATTAGGCGATAATAAAAAGAAATCTATTGTTGCGGTTATTGCACTGTCAGGATTATATACTTTGTCTATCAATCTGTTTGTGGGCACATCTTCAAGAGCACACCATTGCCAGCCGTCAGGCATAAAATCGTAAGCTATTCTTATTCGTGTAAGATGCTTTTCTTTATAAATATTTTCTTCCATACCCTTTTTTGGAGGTTCTTGATTCCAGTCGCCACCAACAATTATATAGTTGCCGTTGGCATACTCTTTTTGTAAAAACTCTTTCATCATTTTCATTTGTCGTAAACGCAACGAGCCGTCATCAAAAGCTGAATTGTGAGTATTTATTATCAATAATTCTTTCCCGTTGGAAGTATAAAATCGCTGAACCATAAAACAACGGTCAAGAAAAAATAGTCTCATAGGCCATGAATAATTTCCTTCAAATGCATGACGAGTAACCTTAAATGCTTTACTGTTACTAAATGATGCTAATCCACTTTTTACTTTTCCCATAGGATTTGTAGGAGGCATTGGCACAAACGGCACTTTATAATTTATCGCAGTATATCCTTCAAATCCTTTTAACATTGATAATATACTGTCGTATTCATTAAGTCTGTAACTGCGATGCGATTTAATATCAACTTCTTGTAAAAGGAAAAAATCAACCGAATCGTTCATTTTAATATGATATCTTATATTGTTAAGATTATTTACGGTTTGTTGTTTTGTGGTTCTCATTTTTTCACCGCCATCGTAAAAAAAGCTCATATCTTTATCCAATCCGCAATATCCTATATTCCACGAAAATATAGTTAATGTATCGTAAACATTAATAACATCACCTTTTGATTCTGATATTTTTTCTACGGGTAATGGTTTATAATCAGTTAATGTAACATATAATAAAAACAGTCCGAAAAATAATACTATTGATATAATGACGATTAATAAAAATTTTAATGCTTTTCTCATGATTTACAGAGTTTATCAGGTTAAAAAAGTAAAATATTATTTAAAATTAAAAAAAATATCTGATATTCCGACATTTAGCAACTTCCTTCAATAATTCTTTTAAAACTATTTAAAAAAGATGGCAATATTTATTTAGTTGAAAGTTTGTAAAGTAGAAAGTTACAGCGGAGGCTGAGCTAGTCGAAGCCGGATTAGCAACGAAGGAAATGCTACAATGGTTCAATGATGTAATGATACAATGATGTAATGAATGCGATAATGCAGTAATGCAGTAATAAGTTGAAAGTTAGTGCATAGTGTGTAGTGCGTAGTGTGTAGTGCCTCTTAGCGTCTTTGCGTCTTAGCGGTAAAAGAATTTAAAATCTTTGTGAAACTTTGTGTTCTCTGTGGTAAAACCTTAATTTCCTAACAACTTAATTTTCTCAATTCCTTAATGTTTCAAAATTGCTGAGCAAAGCGAAGCAAAACTTAAATGCTCTTCTAATCCTTAAATGGTTCAAAAAAAATGAGCGTAGCGAATGCAGTAATGAGTTGAAAGTTTATAAAGTTGAAAGTAAAAATCTAATAGTCTAATTTCTAGCTTCTAACATCTAATTTTATAATTCCCACAAAAACCTTAACTTTGGAGTAAACGAACAAAAACAAAACACAATTGAGCAACAAAATCTGCAACATACAACCCAAAATAACACAAACCGTAACATTTACCTACAATGGAGTTGAAAAACAGTGTAGCTCAATGCTGGAAAACAGAACGGGAATAACAAAAGAAAATATAAAAGATTCGGTAAAAAACATATCGTATAATCAAGGACGCATACGCGTAAAACCTGAGTATATTAATAGCCTTAAGCTATTTGATGTTACCTACGGATGCCGAATGGGCAACGGATGTGTATCGTCGCACGAAGGTTCGCTGTATCGAGGGCGCGGATATATACAAATTACAGGCAAGGCTAAATATATAGAAATAACCAATAAGTGGAACGAACTATATCCCGATGACCCCAAAGATTTTGTAAACGCCGACCGCGAAAAAATGGTAACCGATATTGAAATAGCAATAAAAGTATCGATGATAGAGTGGATGCTACGCAACCTTAACGGCTATGCCGATGTGGGAATTTCCGACGATGCCATCGACGATGTTGGTAGTATTGTTAATGGATCTGGGCACGGTTTACCTAACGATCCAGAACCACGCAGAGCAAAAACAAGAGCAATTTTTAAAGTAATTAAATAAAAACAATAATTATGAAAAGAATTTTATTGGTAACAGCACTATTTTTTTATGTTTTCACATTAAATGCACAAACAAAACACCTTGACTGTATGCAAGGTATTTGGAAATATTATCGAGAAGATAATTTAATTGCTTTTTCAATACAAAATGGTTTCAATGTTTTAAATTTTTACTATGAGCCAGATGGTAGTGAATTGGGTTTTCGGGAATTAATAACTGGTTTTTTAAACTATAACCCCAACGATTCGGGAATGGTACATTATAGTGATTTAAAAAAAGAGGGACGATATTATGTTGAATTTTGGAGATCTGAAATGGATGAAGACAGTATATTTAGAAGTAGTTATTTTATAACCCCTGACTTTGGCGAGTGTGACAGCACATCTTTTTTTGTAGAAAATCCACAGCCTTTTGATTATACACGTTTAAAGCGATTGCCAAGCAGAGCTATACGCTATATGTACGAGAAAGATAAAAAATCGGGGAGTAACTATATTGCCGAATATTTGGGAATAAAAGTGGCACAAGTCAAGGTTGAGAAGAGCACTATATATTCATCACCCAATGTAGCTACCAAAATGTTTTTAAAAAAAGGTGATGTTCCTACCATATTAAAAGAGCAAGGCGATTGGTTAAAAATAGAATATTTGGAAACTAACCTTATCACCGGATGGATAAAAAAAACAGATGTTGATTAAGTCCCTGCTACCGCACGATTGTATCGTGTGGTTTAGTATTACAAAGCAGCAATATTTTTATTGAAGAAGTCTTTAAAAGTTACTTAATGATACAATGGTTTAATTATACAATAGTTCAATGATATAATGCAGAAATAAGCACGGAGGCTGAGCCTGTCGAAGCCGGATTAGCAATATAGAACGACTATAACTTGCAAAAGTCACTTCGACAAGCTCAGTGACCAGCACTTTATGCAACGAAGATGAAAAATAAATTAGTGTCAATTAGTGTAATTTGTGGATAAAAATACTTTGCGACTTTGCGGTAAAAACATTTTAAAATCTTTGTGAAACTTTGTGTTCTCTGTGGTAAAAGTATTTAATGATACAATGGTTCAATGATGTAATGATACAATGATATAATGATGTAATGATACAATGATATAATGAATGCGATAATGCAGTAATGCAGTAATAAGTTGAAAGTTTGTAAAGTAGAAAGTTACAGCGGAGGCTGAGCTAGTCGAAGCCGGATTAGCAATATAGAACGACTATAACTTGCAAAAGTCACTTCGACAAGCTCAGTGACCAGCACTTTATACAACGAAGATGAAAAATAAATTAGTGTCAATCAGTGTAATTTGTGAATAAAATCCCTTTGCGTCTCAGCGGTAAAAACTTAATTTTCTAAAACTCTTAATTTCCTTAATTCCTTAATGTTTCAAAATTGCTGAGCAAAGCGAAGCAAAACTTAAATGCCCTTCTAATCCTTATATGGTTCAAAAAAATGAGCGTAGCGAATGTAATAATTAGCTGAAAGTTTTTAAAGTTGAAAGTTACAGCGGAGGCTTGTTTACTCCGCGAAGGATTTCGGAGAATTTATTTCTAAGAGTACTTCGACATGTTTATACTGAATAAATCAAAGTATTCAATAATTATCTGCCGATAACTGTATTTTTTAATAAAAAGTTTTACGTCAACCTCATACTGGTAGATTAACAGCTAAATATGATTTATTTTTTGTTTAACAGTTGATGTAATAGTTTTAAAAATATTTTCGGCATCGAAATTACAAATTTTATGCAATTCGGCGGGAGTTCCGTGTTCTATAAATTCATCGGGAATACCTAATCTTACAACATTTACCGAATAATTATTGTCAGACATAAACTCTAAAACAGCACTTCCGAAACCACCTGCAATAACACCGTCTTCAACAGTAATAATATTTTTAAATTTAGAGAATACTTTGTGAAGTCTTTCGGTATCAAGCGGTTTTACAAAACGCATATCATAATGAGCATAATCAATATTATTGTCAAGCAAACGTTGCTCTATGCTATTTACAAAATTTCCTGTATTACCGATGGTTAAAACAGCTATGTCGTTTCCCTCTCTGATAACTCTTGATTTTCCTATTTCAATCTCTTCAAAAGGTTGTTTCCAATCAATGGTAACACCGCGTCCTCGCGGATAGCGAATAGAAAAAGTGCCGTGATTTTTTTGTTGAGCGGTAAACATCATATTTCGCAACTCTATTTCGTCCATAGGAGCGGCAACAATCATATTGGGCACACATCGCATATAAGCAAGGTCAAAAGCTCCGTGATGAGTAGCTCCGTCTTCGCCCACTAATCCACCACGATCGAGACAAAAAATTACATGTAATTTTTGAAGAGCCACATCGTGAATTACTTGATCATATGCTCTTTGCATAAAACTGGAATAGATATTGCAAAACGGTATTATTCCTTGTGTTGCCAATCCGGCAGAAAAAGTAACGGCGTGTTGTTCGGCAATACCCACATCAAAAGTTCGTTCGGGCATTTCTTGCATCATAATATTTAGGCTGCAACCTGTGGGCATAGCAGGTGTAATACCTACAATTTTATCATTTTTACGTGCAAGTTCCAATATTGTATGTCCAAATACATCTTGATATTTGGGTGGTAAAGGCTTATCACTATCTTGTTTTATTATCTCTCCCGTTTCTTTATCAAAACGACCGGGAGCATGCCATTTTGTTTGATTTATCTCAGCTTGTTTAAATCCTTTACCTTTTATTGTTTTGATATGCAAAAGTTTAGGACCCTGAATATCTTTTAAATCTTCAAGTATTTTAGTAAGATAAACCACATCGTGACCGTCAATAGGACCAAAATATCTGAAATTCATTGATTCAAAAAAGTTTCCTTGTTTCATCAAAATAGATTTAATTCCATAATCAATTTTTTGAATCAACGCTTGTGTGTTAGGTCCGAAACGATTTAGTTTACCGAGAATATTCCAAACTTCGTCTTTCAGTTTATTGTATGTTTTTGAAGTGGCAATATCAACAAGATACTCTTTAAAAGCTCCCACATTTGGGTCTATAGCCATATCGTTGTCGTTGAGAATAACCAGTAGATTCGATTTTTGAGTTCCTGCATTGTTAAGTCCTTCAAAAGCCAAACCTGCGGTTAAAGCTCCGTCGCCTATAACGGCTACAACTTGTCGCTCTTTTTCGTTATTCAGTTTCGATGCCACAGCCATTCCAAGTGCGGCAGAAATTGATGTTGACGAGTGTCCTACACCAAAAGCATCGTATAAACTTTCAAATCGGTTAGGGAAACCGCTGATACCGTTTAGTTTACGATTTGTGTGAAATTTATCGCGTCGTCCGGTAAGTATTTTGTGTCCGTAAGCCTGATGACCTACATCCCAAACTATTTGGTCGTAAGGAGTATTAAAAACATAATGTAATGCAACAGTAAGCTCAACAACACCAAGACTTGCTCCAAAATGACCGGGATGTTCACTGATAATATCAATAATAAATTGGCGTAACTCGGAACTTATCTGTATTAAATCTAATGTCGATAATTTTTTTAAATCATCGGGGTTGTTTATTTGTGATAAAAATTTATAATCTGTTTTTCCCATATTGTTGCAATACTGCAAATTTAATAACAGGTGCAAATATAATTTAAAATATATTAATTATATAATGATACAATGCGATAATGAGTTAAAAGTTAAAAGTTGAAAGTTTGTAAAGTTGAAAGTAAGTGTGTAGTGCATAGTGAGAAATCGCTTAGTGGCTTTGCGTCTTTGCGGTGAAAAAAATAACAATTTATAACAAAAGGATTACCATAGATTTCGCCTTTGCAATAATTATTTTTTACCTTTTTAGACAACCTCTTTTAAACTCATAAAAATTTGTATTGAATTTTTATTAATAAAAAATTAACCAATATTCTACTAAATTCGTGGTAAAACCGGTTTTTTAGATTTTTATATAGCTTCATTTTAAGTTAATATTTGATTTTTTATAGTTTTCAGTATCTTTATCGCTTAAGTAAGTTTATTTAATTGTATAAGTCATAAAAACAAAGTGTTATTTTGAACAACCTGATAAACATACAAGATATACTGATAGTTCCGGTTCTTTTATTGGTAGTATATTTTATATCAACACGTATTCGAAATAAAAATATTGCTGATAAACCGTATTACAAATATTTTCGTAAAGGATTGTTTATAAAAATATTTGCGGGACTGTTTTTTGCGGGAGTTTATCTTTTATATTACGGAGGGGGTGATACTGTTTATTATTTTGCCGGTTCACATAGTATTGTAAGTATGCTAAGTAAAGATTTTATAACTTTTTTTAAATTAATATTCGGCAACCATTCTCTTGAAGTATATTCAATGTTTGACAGAACTACCGGATGGCCTCCTTATTTTCGAGATATAAATGCATTTGCTGTCAGTCGCTTTAATGTACCCTTTTATATACTCGGATTTGGCAGTTATTTGGGAAATACCGTTATAATGAATTTTATTTTGTTTTTCGGAGTATGGCGTTTTTATAAAATGCTTATCGAATTGTTTCCCGAAAATAAAAAATGGCTTGCCTATGCGGTTTTTTATGTTCCAAGTGTGGTATTTTGGAGCAGCGGCATTTTAAAAGACGGCTGGACACTTACAGCTATCTTGTTTAGTCTTACTAATTTCTACAATATTTTTATTGTCAAACGTAAAATATTTTTCAATATTCTTTGGTTGTTATTTTGGTCGTATATATCTTTTTCAATACGTCCTTATATGTTTTATGCAACCATAGCATCAGGTTTAATATGGATTGGATTTAATGCCGTAAAATCTATTGAAAGTTCATTTTTACGCACAATAGCCATGCCTTTTATTTTACTTTTGTTGTGGGCAGCGGGTTCGGTAATTATTGTAAAAACAGGTTCAGTTGCAGGCAACAGATATTCAAGTATTGATGCAATGCTTGAAACAGCTTATATAATTCAAGATGACCTGAAAAAAGATTATTACGGAGGCAATAGTTTTGATATAGGTTCTTTTGAACCTACCATTCCGGGTATTTTATCAAAAATGCCGGCAGCAGTTACAGCCGGAATATTTCGTCCGTTTATTTGGGAAGGAAACGGTATTTTAATGCTGTTGTCGGGAATAGAAAGTCTTATTTTTATGATTCTTATTGTGTATATGCTGTATAAAGTTAAGATAATAGGAATAATACCTGCATTGTTAAAAAATCCTTTTATTCTTTCAATGTTTGTGCTTGCTGTTACTTTTGCTTTTTCGGTGGGACTTACCACTGCAAATTTTGGAGCATTGGTAAGATATGCCATCCCTGTTAAAATACTTTTGGCTGTTGTAATTGCTCAAATCATTTTTGAAACACAAAAAACGTCAGTAAATAATAATTTTACCGAAAAAATATGATTGAAGTTTTAATTATTATGACAGTAGGCATTATTGTCGGTTTGTTGTTACGCAAAAAACAAAATATTGTTAACTATTTTAATAAATCAATAATATGGTTTGTTGTTATTTTGCTTTTTCTTATGGGAATATCTGTTGGTGTTAATAATAAAATTATGGATAACCTTTCTTCGATAGGATTACAAGGGCTTATTTTATCGTTGACAGCTATTTTAGGAAGTTCTGTATTGTCTTATATTGTTTATACTCTCTTTTTTAAAAAAAGATAAACTTTTCAAGTGTTATGTCAAATGATTATATCGACAAAATTTACAAAACTTAATGTAGTAATGGTACGCTTGACATGACATTAGTTAAATATTAATAAAATTAAGCTAATACATTTTATTAATATTTACTGTAACGCCTCTTTTTTCAAGATAATTAATAATTTGTGTAAACAAATCTTTTTTGGTTGCAATAGTTTCAGGAGGTATAATTCCTTTATCGGTATATGTTCCATTAAGTAAAATATCAGCAACGGCAGCACACGAAAATCCTGTTGTTCGTGCCATAGAGTGTAATCCTGTTTGCATATCGTATTCATCGTAAATAAAATACTCGTAACCCGAAGGTTTATTATCTTCGTATCCAAGCACTTTACATTGCATTACGGTAAAATCTTTATCGGTTTTTTTCAATTCCCATTCAGGCATTAATAATTTGGTAGTTAAGTCAATGGGTCTTATTTCGTTTCCATTAATTTCTATTGGTTGATAAGAAAAAAATCCGCTTTCGCGTAAAACTTTTAAATATTCTATTGTGCCCGGATAGCGAAGCGTTTTTTCTACCATGTTAGGTACATTTACAGTTTTTAATAATGTTCGCAGTCCGTCGGAATTCCATGCTTCAAGTGTTCCTATGTTCGGAAAATTAACAAGTTCGGGGTCGCTGAATGCTTGTTTTACTATCTGCTTACCGTTTTTTATGTAACGGGCAGGACGAACATACTCTTCGATAACATCGGCAGGCGAAAACATTGCTTTGTATTCCCAAGGCCAAATACGTTCAAAAGGTAATCCGCCAACTAAGCATTCATATTGTTCAACCTTCATGTTTGAGCTATGATATCCTATAATCATATTGCTGATGCCCGGAGCAATACCACAATCAATAACTGCTGTTATATTTTTATATTTAGCACGTTTATCAAGTTCAAGAGCATTTTCGGGCATAAATGAAATATCAACAACATTCTTACCGGCTTCGATAATATTTTTTAATACGGAAAAACCGATGCTTCCGGGCAAGGCACCTACAACCAAATCGGCATTTGCTATATTCTGCTGCAAATCTTTACGATTAGTTACATCTGATTGAATACAGTTAATACCAAAACACCGTTTTAATTTTGACAAAATTTTATTGTCAATATCAATAACCGTAACTTCGTATTGTTTGCTCAATTCAATGGCAATAGTTTCTCCAACCATGCCTCCACCCAAAATAACTATATTTTTACTCATAACACCCGTATTTATATATCCGAGATTTAACAAACAAGTTAAAAAATAATTCTATCTACTTGTGTATAAATCTCTATAAATTACAAATTTTAGAGTAAAAAATCAATTAACTTTTATTTAAAATTTATATGCCAATCCCGCACCGAAAATTTCTTTAAACTGGACACGAGCATCTCCAAGAGTTCCGTTTTCGTAAACATATTTTACATCATTATCCCAAATAAGTTGAGTATTTAAATTCACCGACAGCATTTTATATACTTTCATTGAAATAAGTATTTCCCAATTTACATCAATATCTTTAACACTTTCTAAAGCAAGATAATTTGCAAACAAATCGAGTTTTGTAAGAAAACTCACATTTTTAACAATCTCTTTGTTAAATTTAAACTTTACTAAAGCACCTAAGTCAGATCTAAAATGTTTTGCCGAGTCAATTGAATATCGTTGAGAATATTTAATATCGTTTACATAAATATTTTTAGAGTTTAACGGTGAAATAAACAGCGAAAGATATTTATTAGGTTGAAAATCGATACCAATAGCCAAATTTAAATAAAGTGGTGCAAAAGGTTGTGATGTTGTAAAATCGGGAATTGTATCAACATCGGAATACTGATAACCTTTGCTGAATTGTGTTTTACCGTTAAAAACAACTGTATAAAACCATTTTGTGTTTTTTGTTTGATACCCGAATTTTGAGTTTAGTTCAATAAAATCATCTGTTTTTTTGAGTTTTGAACCTCCTTGACTGGCACGTCCATAAGCCATATCAAGATTATTCTCCCACATAATTTTATTTTTTTTATAATTTCCGAAAAAACCTGCTCTACTTGTTCCCGAATAGCTGTTTTCACCACCTGCTGCCCAGTTTGTAAAACTTGTTTGTGCCACTGTTAAAATAATATTTCCACCGGCTCGCCATACGGTATCTTTTACAGGTTTTTGACTAAAGGCAAATGCCGAAATAAAAATAGAAATAAATAATAAAGTAATAGTTTTCATACGTTTAAAAATTTAAAATAAAGTAATAGTTTATAATTTTTTATAAACACATAATAAGGGTAAAATGTTTAAAACATTAGTATTAAATTTTATTCAGTATATTCATAATTAATATCGTAATCTCCCGTAACCGAATAATCTTTATTGTTTTTAGTTATAATAATTTTGTCAGGGATAAAATCTTTAAAATACCAAGCAAGAAACAATCCCGACACTGCACCAAAAAGATGTCCTTCCCAACTGATATGTCCATTTTGCGGAAGCATTCCCCAAAACATTCCTCCATATAAAAAAACCACTATTAATGATATTGCTCTGTATTTTTTTTCTTTACGAAAAAACCCGCTGAAAATCAGAAAAAAAGCCAGTCCGTAAATTAATCCGCTGGCTCCTATATGAATAGAGTCTCTACCACCAAGCCATAACAGCACTCCTGAAATCAGCCAATTCATAAAAAATACTTTATATGCCACTCCTCTGTAAAAATAAAATAAAAGTATTGATAATACTGCAAATGATAAACTATTTGCAGTAATGTGTTTTATTCCTCCGTGAGCAAACGGTGAAGTTAAAATACCTGTTAAACCACTGACAGAAACAGGTTTTATGCCTAATATTGCCATATCAATATTTAATACCTTAAACACAATAAAAACTACCCACATTGTCAGTAAAAAAAGTGCAGGAAAAATTATTGCATGGATGATACGGCGTTTTTCAGTCATAATTAAAATACACTATTTTTTAGAACAATATAAATATACTCGCATTCTTTACTGCTGTTTGCTAAGGAATTTTTCACTACCGCTCGAAATAACAAAAACTAGAAAGTAAACTATTAGACTTCTACTTTAAACTAATTATATCATTTCTTTGCTCGTAAAGCTATTACACTGCTACGTATTATTACAATTCCTATTATCGGTATAAATGCAATATTATATTGTTGAGGTATAACTTTCCAAAAGGCAAGAGTTAAAATATTGATAATAAGAATAATAAACGATAGTTTATACAATAGTTTTTGTTTTTTGTTGTTTCCTATAAACCAAATATAAACCAGATACAAAGGATTAGCCCATAGTAAGTTAAAATTATCGGCAGTGGCATCGTGATCGGTAGCTATCCATAACAGTAAAACTATAATTCCCGTAAATCCTATTATTCCGAAAATAATGCGGTCGCCTATAACCCAACTTTTTTTGTATAGTAAAATTGTTAAAACTGTTATTATCAAAAATACAATCCACAATATTGTTGCCGGTCTGATTATCCAAGGAGTAGGAAGAAATGTTTCCGATTCGCTAACTAATACTCTGCTTGTTGCAACAAACGATTTGCCGTTTATTTTACAATAATTTACATATTCCGAAAGATAATCGGGTAAAAATGTTATTTGCATTTCGGTGGCAGGCTTATCTATTACTGCTCCAAGAGCAATGTCAATACCAAATTTACTCCAATAACTGTTTACCAAATATTCATCAATCAAATTACGAAAAGTGCGTGGAGTATAATTTTCGGCAGGAGTATATTTAAGGCTGTCGCCCAATGCTTTATGAAAAATATTGCTGATACGTGTTGCACAATTATCAAAAAAGAAATCGTATTGATATTCGCGATTTTCGGGCTTATAATTTTCTTTCAACAAATCGAACAGACGTTGTCGTTGCGACAATGTTAAATTAAGTCTCTCTTCTACCACTCTTCGCTTATCGCGACGATATTCATACAAAAATCTGTTGTAAGTTGTAAAGCTAAGGCGATAAAGCAATTTGCCCGAAGCAAATTTCAGATAAAAAAACGAAGTTTTAAAACTAAATGTTCCGTAATTAAACACAAGAGCAAGTTCTTGTTCGGGGTCAACAACGCCGATTGCACTATGTCCGAACAAAGAATATAGCTCTTCGCCCGGGTCACAAGTTATAAGAGTAATAAACGACGACTCACTCAACGAATCGGTTTTTGGCAACTCACGGTATGCAAAAGTTGAAAATGAACTTAAAAAAATTGTCAATAAAAACAGATATTTAAAAAACCTAATCATAGTAATAGAGTTAAAAGTTTATATAGTTGAAAGTTTATATAGTTGAAAGTTCTACTTTTAACTTTCAACTTTTAACTTTCAACTAACATATCTTTTTATAAAATATTTTACAGGATACCACGAAGCAACAAGTCCGATAATTACAACCGTAACAAACACCCACACAAAATCAAGCAGTTGCATTTGCACGGGATAGTCGTCAACAAGAAAACTACCCATAGCATCAAGTTTAAGAAAACCGAATTGTTGTTGCAACCAACAAACCATAAAACCCAAAAACATTCCGAGAATTGCTCCGCCGATACTAATCATCCATCCTTCGTAAAGAAAAACACGCTGCAAATCTTTTTTATTCAGTCCCAAAGCCGTTAAAGTTGAAATATCATCTTTTTTATCGATAATAAGCATCGAAATAGACCCGATAATATTAAAACTTGCCACAATAAGTATAAAAGTAAGTATCAGATAAATTGCAAACTTTTCCGATTTCATTACTCTATATAGCACTTCGTGTTGTTGATATTGATTTTTTACCACAAAGTTTTTACCTAAAATTCCGGCAACAATTTGCTGGGCTTTTTCAATATTTACTCCTTTTTTCACCTTAATTTCTATTGCCGATACCCTTACGGGATAATCAAGCAGTTTGCGTGTAAATTCAAGCGGCACAAGAATATATTTATTGTCTATATCGTTTTGTATTTGAAATATCCCTTTCGGGAAAACATACTGCTTGTTAAATGCTTTTTTCGGATTAATAATATTTTTTGTTGTTCGTTTGGGCACATAAATCCACAACGGATTTATAAACCTTATACCTATCGACAAATGATAAGCAACACCCGCTCCCACTGCTGCATAAGTTCTGTCGCCTTGTTTCAGTTTATACCTGCCTTCTGTTATCATCGAATCTATCATGCTCATTTTTCTGAACTCATCGGGGACACCCTTAATAACCGCAGGATGCATTTTTTTATCGTATTCGAGCAAAACATTTTCTTCGAGAGTCGGGCAATAAACATCTACAAAATTAAGATTTTTAATACTGTCGAAAGCTGTTGTTTGCGGATTAAACACCTTTCCTTGTGCAGCAGTAATTTTTATATCAGGATCGAAAGTGCTGAAAACCGATTTTATAAGCCCGTCGAAACCGTTGAAAACCGACAAAACAATTATCAGAGCCATTGTTCCTGTTGCCACACCAATAATTGAAATACCCGAAATAATGTTGATAACATTATGCGATTTTTTTGAAAAAAGGTATCTACGTGCAACAAAAGCCGGAAAATTCATAACTTATTGTTTATGTTTAATTTTTAGTAATTACCGAACAAGATATTGATTATAATCACAACATTTATATATCATAAATTAATTATCTCCGATATTGTCGGTTTCGGGTTTACGACAAATATAAATAATTTCGCCTTTTGGCAAAGCATATCTTTCAACAAGTTCGGGACTCAACTCTTTTACAAATTTATTTTCATCAACAATAAAACCTGCTTTGGCAAGACGTTTACTGTAATCTAATCCGTAAAGACGCACATGGTCGTGTTGCCAAAAATGCTTTTCTCTCTCCTTTGGGTCAGTAATAGAAGGGTCTTCGTATGTTTCGGCACGAGTGTTGTCTATGGGAACCTGAAAAATTGCCCAACCGCCGGGTTTTAGTATTCGGTAAAATTCCGACATTGCTTTCGAGTCATCGTCAACATGCTCAAACACATGGTTACACATTGCAATATCAAATTCATTATCGGCAAACGGAATATCGGTAACATCAAGTTTAACATCAGCCCAAGGCGAAATTAAATCGCCTGTTACATAGTCAATGTTAGGCAGTTTTTTAAATCTGTTTATAAAACAATATTCAGGAGCCACATGCAAAAATCGATGTTGTTTGGTAAAAAAATCGGTTTTTTCTTTTAAAAAAAGCCAAATCAAACGATGTCGTTCAAGTGACATGCTAAGCGGAGCAAGAGCATTTTCACGTTTTTTTAATTGCCCGTAAGGCAATAATTTGCGATAAGTGTTACCGTCAATAGGGTCTTCATATTTATGCCCTTTATAAAAAGGAGAAATTACGGTAAGAATTATATGAACAATTTTTTGCTGTATATGACGCGGAATATATCTGCTGAAAAAACCTATTATATGCTTCATAAATATTAATATTACTCTTTCAATAAATTATCTATTTTGTCAATATAATCAAGCGAATCGTCGATAAACAGTGTTATTTCGGGAACTTTTCGCAATTGATTACGCACTCGTTGCCCCAGTTGATAACGGATTTCTTTAATTATTCCGTTTAACTGTTCTAAAACTTCTTGCCCTTTTTCAGGTGGAAAAATACTGAGATAAACTTTTGCATATTCAAGGTCGGGACTTATTCTTACTGTTGGAACACTAATAATAATTCCGGGCAACCAATCGTGAGCAAATTTTTGAAACATATCGCTCAAATCTTTTTGAATTAATCGGGCTACTTTATTTTGTCTTGATGTAGGTGCATCCATTTTATTAATATTTACTTATTACAAATCATGCAAAATTATTAAAATTAAGTTACCTATCGCCGAAAATAATTTAAAAAACATTATAAATTATTCAATAAATGTATCTTTGTTTGCTTATTTTATATGTTTAAGATTGTTATATGATTAAAAAAATAATTTTATTTTTATTGCTGTTAACATCTGTCGGATTTACGACATTGGCACAAGATACTCTTGAATATGAGATTGTTACAAAACTGTTTAAGGTTGGCGATATTGATATTATTAAAGAAAATATTCCTCAAACCGATAGTATTCATTATAAACTTGAAACATCAATAACAGTTTGGTTTTACAATATTTATTATTTAATGGAGTCGGTTTATTTTCATGATACTCTATTCAATTCATTTTCGTATATCACGGTAAACGGCAAAATAAATCATTATTGTAAAGTACAAAAACAAAAATCAGAATATATTATAAAAAATTTAGAAAAAACAAAGCATTTAAAAGTTAAAGCTGTTACATCAAGTATTACACCTTTATATTTTACAATGTATTCGGGACCTGATTCTGTTTTTACCGAATACACAGGCAGATTCCGACCTTTTGAAAAAAAGAACGATACAACATTTGTGCTTGACCCTGTTAAAGACCCGATGAAATTTATTTTTTCAAATAATAAAATATTTAAAGTTATTACGCCAAATACATTTTTAGATTTTTATATTCAAAGAAAAGAGTAATTTGCAAACAAATATTTTTACGGATAAATTAGCATTGTAATTTTAATTATTAATTTTACGGTAAACAGAATTTAATGTCAAAAATAGATATAATAAAAGCTCCCATTAAGGATGAAATGAAAAAATTTCAGCCCTATTTTAAGGAGCACATAAAAAGCAATGCATCGTTGCTTAATGTTATTATAAATTATTTGCTTAAACGCAAAGGCAAGCAAATGCGACCGATGCTGGTTTTTTTATCGGCAAAAATGATGGGTGAAGTCAGCGAATCTACTTATCATGCAGCATCGCTTATTGAACTTATGCACACTGCAACATTGGTTCACGACGATGTGGTTGACGACTCGAATATGCGTCGCGGATTTTTTTCAATTAATGCTTTGTGGAAAAATAAAGTTGCTGTTTTGCTTGGCGATTATCTTTTGGCAAAAGGTCTTTTAATAGCCGTTCACAAAAACGAATTCGAGCTTTTAAAAATTGTGTCGAAAGCAGTAGAGCAGATGAGTGAGGGTGAACTTATTCAAATGGAAAAAGCCAGAAAACTCGATATCGACGAAGATACATATTTCAGTATTATAAAAAAGAAAACAGCTGCTTTGATGGTTGCCTGCACTGCATCGGGAACATATTCAACAGGTGTGAGAGACGAAAAACTGAAACTTATGGAGCAGTTTGGCGAATATTTGGGTATTGCCTTTCAAATTCGTGATGACCTTTTTGATTATGACCGTAACGGAAATTTCGGCAAACCGTCGGGCAACGATATTAAAGAACGAAAAATGACTCTGCCTTTTATACACTCTTTAAATAATTGCTCAAAAACCGAAAAAAGCAAAATAATTCGTATGATGCGTAAGAAAAACAAGTCGGCTCAAATGGTTGACGAAATAATGGATTTTGTTCGCAGCTACGGAGGAATAGAATATGCAAAAAATATTATGCTCGATTATAAAAACAAAGCTCTTAACATATTATCGCAATTGCCACAAAACGACGCTAACAATTCACTTGTAGAGTTACTTGAATATACTGTTTCGAGAACTAAATAAATAATACAGAGATTAGTTGAAAGTGAAAAGTTGAAAGTAGAAATCTAATATTCTAATGTTTAGCCTCTAACAGTCTATCATTAATTTTTGCAACTCTGCATATTTATTTAAAATGAAATAATAGTATTCAAAAATATATATATTTGTTTTTTATTGCTTGACAAAGTTTAAACCATTTGCCATTATAAGCGTTATTAAATAAAGTTTAATTATAAATAATGACAAATAATAAAAATCAAATATCATCGGATATTATTTTCAACGAATCAATAATTCCGCAAGGAGTGGTTATTGTTAAAAACAATAAAGATTTTTTTGTTGCAAAAGCAAATGATGCATTTAAAAAAATTGCAAAAACAGAACCCAATATCTCTTTGTTGCCGGTAAACACAGCCTTTAATTTTTTATTTAATTTTAATGAAAATATTTTCAACCAAGCTTTTTTATCGGATAAAACAGACAAAGCACAATTTATTTATTCAACAAGTAAGAATAACTACAAATTACATTTAAAAAAAATTGATAACAAAACCTTATTGTTTTCATTAGAAGATATTACAACTCAACATATAATTCAAGCAGAATTAAACGAACAAAAGCGTATTTTATCAGAATTACAACAAATTGCAAAATCCGGATTTTGGATAGAATATTATGATTCGAACAATAATTTTTGGTCAGACCAAATTTACAAGATATTAAATATAAAAAAAGATGATATAACACCATCATTCAACAATTATTTATCGTTTGTATCAGAAAAACAAAAAATAAAAGAACGATTTCAAGATTCTGTTAAAAATAAAACAGGATTTGAGATAAAACATTCTTTACGCTTAAAAAACGGAACAGTAAAATATGTTATTTTAAAAAGTTATACCAATTACGATAGTTCAGGTAATCCTATTCAGTCGGTTGGTATTATTCAAGATATTACGGCATCCGAAATAGTCAAAATAGAATTGCAAAACAGTGAGTCAATTTTCAGGTCGGTTTTTCAACATGCTCCGTTGGCTGTTGTTTTAATAAATAAAAACCGAAAACCGTTATTATGCAATAATAACTTTTGTAAAATTACCGGATACTCTACCGACGAAATATTGCAAAAAGGGTTAAAAGATTTCACACATCCCGATGATTTGAAAAAAAATGTTGAGATATACAATCGCCTTTTAAGTGGCAAAATTGACCATTTTTCGATTAAAAAAAGAATTATTCGTAAAAACGGCTCTGTTATTTGGGTTAATGTTACGGTATCTGCCATAAAAGATAAAAAAGGCAATACTGAGTCAGCCGTTGCAATGGTTCAGGATATTTCAAAACAAGTTTTTGCCGAAGAGCAAAAAGAAGAATACCGTTTGTTTCTTGAAACAATAATGGATAATTTGCCGATAGCATTATTTGCAAAAACAACTCCTGATTTTAAATATTTATATTGGAATAAAACTCTTGAAGAAACAACAAAAGTTTCTTCTGACGAAGCAATTGGACATACCGATTTTGAGATACATAAATTTAAAAAATCATCGGATAAATTTTTAGCTGAAGACAAAAAAGTTCTTAAAACAGGGAAAAAATTAAAAATTCAACACGAATTTATTAATCCTCTCGGCGAAATAAAATATTTTGAAACCATAAAAGTATTACATAAAACACACACCGGAAATCCTATTATATTGGGAATATCAATGGATATAACTCATATTAAAGATGTTGAGCGTAAAATTGAACAATCGACACAAATGCTTAAAGAGGCTCAACGAATTGCTCAACTGGGATATTGGGAATACGATATTGACAAAGATTTGTTTTTTGATAATAAAGAAAACAGACAAATTTTGGGAATAGAAAAATTACCGTATTTTATTAATTATAATCAATTTATAGATTTATTACATCCCGACGATAAAAAAACAGTTGCTTTGGAATTTAAAAAATGCATTATTAAAAAAAGAGCCGGTGAAGGTATTATTAAAATATTATCGAAAAACGGAGTTAAACATATTACCGTAAGTTATATTCCCGTAAAAAACGAAAAAGGAAAGATTATAAAACTCAGAGGAACATGTTTAGATATTACAGCTATAAAAAACAGAGAGTATGAATTACAAAAATTAACAAACAGACTTATTGATATTCAAAATATTGCAGATATAGGATTTATTGAAATAAACAATAATAAATGTCTGTTTTCCACAACATTAAAAAAGATAATTGAATTACCCGAAGATAATGTTGAATATGAATCGGGTTATTACAACTCTCTTATCCATCCTGATGATAAAAAAACAATTATAAAAACATTTGAAAAAGCTATTAAAATAAAACGCCCTTATAAAATTCAATACAGATTAAAGTTAAAAAGCGGAATTATAAAACATGTAAACGAAATTTTAACTTTTAATAATACCGATATAAACAATAATTTGCACATTACAAGAATTATTCAGGATATTACCGAATTGAAAAAACAAGAAATTGAATATAATAAAGTTATAGAAACACAATCGGAAGAATTAATGGGAACATGGGAATATAATCTCGACAATGGTTCTTTATATATAAGTCAAGAATTTCAAAACTTTATAAACACAGATAATATAAACGACAAAAGTAATTTATATAAATTTATTCATCCCGACGACAGATTTTCTGTTATAAATATTATTAAAAAATCATTTGAATTAAAAGAGAATTTTTCTCTATCATATCGAATTATCACTCAAGACAATAAAACCTATCATGTACAGAATATATTTAATTTTTATAAGATATCAACAGGCGAGCAGATAGTTTACGGAGTGGTAAAAAATATAACTAAGTATAAAAAACATATTGAAGAATTACAGAACAAAGCGGCTTTTTTTAATTTTATTGCAAGCAATTCGCTGGTGGGAATAGTAATTTATCAAGACAAAAAAAGAATTTTTTCAAATACTAAATGGGCTCACATGCTTGGTGTAGAACCGGAAGAATTAAACAATATGCGTATTGATGAAATTTATAAACCCGAAACAGCTAACTTTTTAAACAAACTGTTTATTGATTGGGATACTTTTAAAATTAAAGAATATTCAAATAAAATTACTTTACATCCTGTAAAAACAGAATCTTTTATGGCTGAAATAAGTATAAAAGAAATTATTATCAACAATAAAAGAGGTTTTGTATTGCTGGCATATCCCGAATAACAGTTTTTAATTATTTATTTAATGCTATAATACAGAAAACCTGTCTGCCTTTGGATGATGCAATAACGAGTTGAAAGTTAAACCCGACTTATGCAGTAGGAGTTATGAAATAACGAACTTACGGCATTTAGTAAAGGTTAACCCCGATTTAGAAATACACCATTTTGGTTATTGTCCAAAATAGATGTAGTTCTTTATCGCTATACAATAGAAAACAAAAATAGTTTTCTATTGCATAGTTTGGATTAAAAGTTTATACGATTAAAAATTGTAATTACTTTAATAGATGATTACTTATCCTTAGTTTACTACAATTATACTACACAGAAATTCTTAACCAAACTTGCTGAACAAATTATATATTTTGTTGGTAATATTTAAAATGAATAGTAATTTGTCGGCACTAATTAAAAAAAGTTAAAACTATGTTTAAAAAAGATGTATATGTAAATCGCAGAGCAGAACTTAAAAAATTAATAAACAACGGTATTGCTTTGTTTATGGGGAATGTTGATTCTCCAATGAATTATCCCGATAATATTTTCAGATTCAGACAAGACAGCACGTTTTTGTATTTCTTTGGAATAGACCATCCGGGTTTAGCCGCAATTATTGATTTTGAAACAGGCGAAGAAATTATTTTCGGTGACGATGTTGACATTGAAGATATTATATGGATGGGTGTTCAACCATTGCTTAAAGATAAAGCAACACAAGTAGGTGTTGAAAAAACTCAACCTTTCAACAATATCGGCGACTATGTAAATAAAGTGCTTTCGCAAAAGCGTAAAATTCATTTTTTGCCTCAATATCGCGGCGAAAACAAAATTACTCTTGGCGGATTATTGGGTATTCAACCGGCTCGCATTAACGATTACCAATCGCTTGAACTTATAAAAGCAGCCGTAAAACTACGCTCGATAAAAGACGAATACGAAATTGCAGAATTGGAAGAGGCTTGGAAAATAGGTTACGATATGCATGTTACCGCTATGCGAATGGCTGTTGCCGGCGAATTAGAACAAAATATTGCCGGAACAATCGAAGCTATTCCGTTGAAATACGGCGGATATTATTCATTCCCCGTTATTTTGTCGCAAAACGGGCAAACATTGCATAATCACGACCACAGCGAAATTTTAAAAGAAGGCAGATTAATGCTTACCGATGCAGGTGCCGAAACAAAAATGCACTATGCTTCCGATTTTACGCGAACAGTTCCGGTAAACGGTAAGTTTACTCAAAAACAGAAAGAAATTTATCAGATTGTGCTTGACGCAAACAATGCCGCTACCGAAATTACAAAACCCGGAATTACATACCAGCAAGTTCACTTGCATGCTGCAAAAGTTATTACGCAAGGACTTAAAGATTTGGGGCTTATGAAAGGCGATGTTGATGCTGCGGTAAAAGCAGGTGCTCATGCAATGTTTTTTCCTCATGGCCTTGGTCATATGATGGGTCTTGATGTTCACGATATGGAAGATTACGGACAAATTTATGTGGGCTACAACGACGAAACTCGTCCTATCGACCAGTTTGGAACTGCATATTTACGTTTGGGCAGAAAACTCGAAAAAGGTTTTGTAATTACCAACGAACCCGGAATTTATTTTATTCCCGCTTTAATTGACAAGTGGAAAAACGAAAAAATAAATAACGATTTTATCAATTTCGATAAGGTAAACGAATATCGCTATTTCGGCGGAATACGTATTGAAGATGATTTGTTGATTACCGATAACGGCTGTCGTTTGTTGGGTGAAAGAATACCTGTTACTGTTGAGGAAATTGAAAATACTGTGGGTAAATAAAACTTTATTAAATCTTCTACAAACCTTTCGGGTTCTTGAAATCCGAAAGGTTTAGTTTGAACAACTTTTAACTTTATAAACTTTAAGAACTTTCAACTACTTAAACATTAAGGAATTAAGAAAGTTAAGCAGTTAGAAAATTAAGATTTTACCGCTAAGACGTTAAGTCGCAAAGGTTTTTTAACTTTCAATTTATTACCGCATTAAATCATTATATCATTTCCTTCGTTGCTAATCCGGCTTCGACTAGCTCAGCCTCCGAAGATACGGTCACTGAGCTTGTCGAAGTGACTATTGCAAGTTAACGCTGTTCTCCGTTGCTAATCCGGCTTCGACAAACTCTCCGAAATCCTTCCCCGAAATAAATTCTCCGAAATTTTCCGGAGTAAACAGGGACAAGCAGGAGTAAACAAGCCTCCGCTGTAACTTTCAACTTTATAAACTTTAAGAACTTTCAACTTATTACTGCATCCTCCTGAGGCGGACAAGTTTTCTGCATTACATCATTATATCATTGAACCATTGTATCATTAAATCATTACATCATTGAACCATTGTGTCATTAAGTAACTTTTAAAGACTTCTTCAATAAAAATATTGCTGCTTTCTAATACTAAACCACACGATACAATCGTGCGGTAGCGGGGGAGTATATGAGGCGTTGGGCATTTTATTGCTCCGCCTTTTTTCAATTTACTATACTGTTTGTTTATATTCATAAATTTCAAATTAACCGCCACTCGCCCAATGGCTTATATGCATTGTTGTAAGTAGTATTTACTATTTTTTAGGTTTTATTTTTATTATTTGTCCATTTTTCGATATGACTAAAACACTATTGTTTTTTCTTTTCATTTCAAGAAGCTTTTCATAAGTTTTGCTTAATCCTTTCAAAACTTTTTCTCTTATATCTTCTATTTGTTCCTTAGTTCCCATAATATTTCTTTTTTAAATTGTTCCAAATTATTTCATTTTTAACATCTTCTTTTTTTCTTATTCCTTCAGCTATTATTTCAAATGGTGTTTTTGAATTATCAATGAACATCCAATAATCTGCAATTGGAATGTATAAGTTAAACATATTCTTAATTCCTAAATCATATCTTCTTTTAATCGTTTTTTCAGGAATATTATGTCCTCCTTCTTTTACTCTAATCTTAACTCTTTCAATTGCTAGTTCAGGACTATTTAACCAAAAATATAATATTGTTACAAAATAACCTTTTTTTTGAGCTTTCTTTACTGTATTAACATAACTTCTTGTTGCCAATGTAGTTTCAAAAGCGAAATCGACACCATTTTCTATAAGTTCGTCAATTCTTGATAACATTAATCTTCCTGCTTTAATAGCTACTTCATTAGGATTAAACGGAGATAATCCTTTTGCAATTTCATCAGCATTAACAAATTCATTACAATTTAACATTTCAGGCAATATTGTATAAGATGCTGTTGTTTTTCCAGCTCCATTGCAACCCGATATGATATATAATCTATTCATATTATTACAAATTTACAGAATTTATTTAGTAAATTCGTTATTTAATCAAATTTGATTTATTGGAAAAGTTGTTCTATTGAATTCCAATTATGAAAAACTAACTAAAAGAACAAAAATGAGATAATTTTTTTGATTAATATTTTATTGTTTCTTTCTGTTTTTTATGGCTTTCGGCATATTACTTACAACATCATTGTATCATTAAATAACTTTCAATCTTTAACTATCTAAACATTAAGGGTTTTAGAAAATTAAGATTTTACCGCTAAGACGTTAAGTTTCACTATCCACAAATTACACTAATTGGCACTAATTTATTTTTCATCTTCGTTGCATAAAGTGCTGGTCACTGAGCTTGTCGAAGTGACTATTGCAAGTTAACGCTGTTCTCCGTTGCTAATCCGGCTTCGACAAGCTCTCCGAAATCCTTCCCCGAAATAAATTCTCCGAAATTTTCCGGAGTAAACAGGGACAAGCAGGAGTAAACAAGCCTCCGCTGTAACTTTCAACTTTATAAACTTTAAGAACTTTCAACTTATTATCGCATTTCTGCATTATCGCATTAAATAATTGTATCATTACATCATTGAACTATTGTATCATTAAATACTTTTACCACAGAGAACACAAAGTTTCACAAAGGTTTAAAATGCTTTTACCGCTAAGACGCTAAGTCGCTAAGAGGCACTACACACTACGCACTAAACACTATGCACTAACTTTCAACTTTATAAACTTTTAACTTTCAACTTATTACTGCATTCTCCTGAGGCGGATAAGTTTTTGGCATTATCGCATTAAATCATTATATCATTGAACCATTATATCATTAAACTTTCAACTTTACAAACTTTAAGAACTTTTAACTCATTATCGCATTTCTGCATTAAATCATTATACCATTGAACCATTACATCATTGAACATTTTATTCGCTACGCTCATTTTTTTTTGAACCATTTAAGGATTAGAAGAGCATTTAAGTTTTGCTTCGCTTTGCTCAGCAATATTGAAACATTAAGGAGTTAAGGAAATTAAGGGTTTTAGAGAATTAAGTTTTTACCGCTAAGACGCTAAGTCGCTAAGTGTTTTTGTCCACAAATTACACTAATTGGCACTAATTTAATTTTTTTCTTCGTTGTTAATCCGGCTTCGACAGGCTCAGCCTCCGCTGTAACTTTCAACTTTATAAACTTTTAACTTTCAACTTATTATTGCATTCTCCTGAGGCGGACAAGTTTTTGGCATTAAATCATTGTATCATTAAATACTTTTACCACAGAGAACACAAAGTTTCACAAAGATTTTAAATGCTTTTACCGCAAAGACGCTAAGTCGCTAAGATTTAAACCACAAATTACACTAATTGGCACTAATTTATTGCCACAAAGTAGCGGTCACTGAGCACTTCGATAAACTCAGTAACTACTTGCCGAAGTGCTCTCCGAAAGAATCGGAGTAAACAAGCCTCCGTGCTTATTTCTGCATTATATCATTGTAGCATTATCGTGCTATATGCATTAATAAGGTTAGTTTGGGGTAAACTATGATTATATCAGTAAAACACTTAACTTTGTTAAGATGTATATAAAAATAAAAAAAACATGGATGAATTTTTAATTGCTTTGATAATAGGAATTATTGCAGGAATAATAGATGTTATTCCCATGATTATTCAAAAAATGGAAAAATCGGCAAATCTATCGGCTTTTATACATTGGGTTGTGATGGGATTAATTATTCCGTTTGTATCTTGGAATATTACACCTTGGCTGAAAGGTTTGATAATTGCGGAAATTTCAGTTATTCCCGTTTTATTAATTGTTACAACAAAAGATAAAAAAGCTGTTATACCGATTACAATAATGTCTGCATTTCTTGGAGTAGGAGTAGGTTGGGCAGGTGCTTATTTTATAGGTTAAAAAATCAAGTTTTGGAAAGTTAATAATATTTAATTTTAAAATATTTTGTTATGTATAAATTTTTTATCGCTGTTTTGCTTTTACCGCTTTTTATTAATGCTCAAACTAATGATATAGTAAAAGGCAATACCGAATTTGCTCTTAATTTATATCAACAACTTTCAAAAAACAATCCCGAAAAAAATCTGTTTTTTTCTCCTTTCAGCATATCTCAGATAATGGCAATAACTTATGCCGGAACACGCAAAAATACCGAAAAGCAGATACAAAAAGTTTTCCGTTTTCCGAATGACAATAAACACCTGCATTCGGGTTTTGCATTGTTAAACAAGCAATTAAAAAATAATACCGATGCGGTAACTTTGGAAACTGCCAACAGTTTATGGATACAAAACGATTATGCTTTTAAAACCGAATATTTTGATTTAGTTACAAAAAATTACAATGCTTTGTTTAAAAATGTAAATTTTAAAAAGAAACGAAAAAGAAAAGACATTATTAAAGATATAAACAGTTGGGTATCAGATAATACAAATAATAATATCAAACAATTAATAACCGAAAAAGATATTTCAAAATATACAAAACTTGTGTTGATAAATGCCATTTGGTTTTACGGTGAGTGGCAAACAACATTTGATGAGAAAAAAACAAAAGAAGCAATATTTTATGCTCCTTCGGCAAAACAAAAAGCACCCTTTATGCAACAAACAGGAGACTTTTTATACTATTCCGACGATATTGTTCAAGCTGTAAAAATTCCTTACAAAAAGAATAAACAAAGTATGTTTATTTTACTTCCGCAACAAAATAATATTAAAACACTTGAAAAAAATCTTGATATTGATTATTTGAATTTAATAAATAATGAAACACGTGAGTATAATGTTAATATTATAATTCCCAAGTTTACTGTAGATTATTCTGTAAGACTAAAACAAACACTTCAACAAATGGGAATGACCGATGCTTTTTCAAATACGGCAGATTTTTCGGGCTTAACCGATAAAAACGATTTAAAAATTGATAAAGTTATACATAAAGCAAAGTTTGAGATTACCGAAAAAGGAGCATCAGCTGCAGCAGCTACCGCTGTTACAATAATCAGGAAAACAGCAGTTATTAAAACAATAACATTTAATGCCAACCATCCGTTTATCTATTTTATTATTGATAATAAAACAAAAACAGTATTGTTTATGGGTAGATTATGCTCTATTGACAGTTAATTTTATTTTTTAATGGCAGTAATTTTATTGCCCTGTATTTTATCTATTTTTGCCACAACTGAGCCAATTAAAATATTTGCCACAACTTTAACGGGAATTTTTGCTTTGTCGTCGGATATCCATACTTGTAAATCTTCGCCTCCCGAAAAAATTGTTCCTTCAATCATTAGTGCCGAAAACTTACGACAACGATATGATAATGAGTCGTTTATTTCTACATTTTCTTTTCCAAGATAACGAAAATAAAGGTTGTATATTTTATTATCAACAAGCATTTTTAAAATTGTTGTATCGTTGCGGCGTAAATTTGAAAAATTAATATTTCGACAAGCATACACGGCTGTAAGCATATCATAAGTACATTTTTTCAATTTCAGGGTATCATTATATTTCGGAGTTTTACTGTTTTGAATAGTTGAATAAATTTTATTTTTATTATAATCAAAGAAATATGAATTATTTACGCTGTAATTTCCTTCGTTGGTATTTCTTGAAAAATATAACGATTTAAGTTCGGATGTATCCGATATCGACACGTAAGAATCGCGAACTTTAAAAATCCAATCGTAACCGGGCAGCGATCTCCCTTTACTTATGTATTTATAAGCAGGCTTATTATTGTAAGTAATTGTTTTTACCGAAAATGTTACTTCTGCCGCATTAAACCATAAAAAACCGAGTTTGTAATAAACATTATACGAAACCTTTTCACCCGATGAAAAGCACCTGTTTTTATAATAACATTGACCAAATGAATTTGCAGATAACAACATTACAAAAACAGACAAAAGAAACAGTTTTTTATATTTAAAAAATATATTCATAACAGCTTATTTATTGCTTTTCTCCTTTATCTTTCAAGAAACATGAACCTATAAAATCTATTGTTTGCTGAACGGGAGTGTATGAAAAGTTGATATGATTCTTTATTTTTTCTCCCGAATAGCAATCTTTTGAATGACTTATGCGATGTGTATGATAAGTAATTTTACGTTGTTTGTTTAGTATAAAACTACCGGCAGCATCAAGTCTGTAAGCCAAGCCCGTAATAAATTTTGATGCTTTTACATAAGGAGCTTTTACATTTATTGACAAAGCAATTTTCTCAAAAAACTGTTTATACGACAATGTTTCGGCAGCCAAAATAAATCTTTCGTTTATAATATTTGAGTTCATAAGAGAAATCATAGCTGCGGTTACATCTCTTACATCTACATACGATGTTGTTCCTTCGGTATAATATTTCAACTTGTTTGCCACAAGCGAAAAAAGCTGCGGACTTCCGGTATTCCAATCGCCTGCGGCAAGAATTACCGCCGGATTTACAATTATGGCATCAAGTCCTTCGGCTATTCCCCGCCAAACTTCCATTTCAGAATAATATTTACTTAGCGAATAAGGCGACTTTTTTGTATAAATCCAAGGAGTATCTTCATCAATACAATGTCCGTTTAATTTATTTCCCAATGCTCCGATACTACTTACATGACACAGTTTCTGCACATTTTTTTCGATACAAATATTTACAATATTTGCCGTGCCCGTAATATTTGTTTCTTCAATAAGTTGAGAATCGGCTTTGTTAAAAGATATTTTTGCTGCACAATGATAAACTTTTGCTTTAAAAGGAACTACATTATTAAGTGATTCTAAATTTGTTATATCCCCATAAACCCACTTTACTCTATTTACAATATTATCAACATTATCGGTATAAAAAGATATTAATTCTTTAAATTTCTCAATGGATTTTTCACCTCTGATTAAAGCTGTAACATCTTGATTATCTGATATTAAATCGAAAATCAATCTTGCTCCTACTATTCCCGAACCTCCGGTTACAAAGTTCATAAATTATGTTTTTTAAAATATAAAAAATACTCAAGGGTAAAGTTAAATTTTTGCTATTAATATAAAAAAATTTATACCTTTAACTGATAATCTCTTTTTTATAAACTTACTACAAAAATATTTGCTATGAAATTAATTCTACTATCGCTTATTACTCTACTTTTTGTTACAAGCGGTTTTTCACAATTTTATAATAATGAAAAAAAGACAGCCTCTACAAAAATGAATTTTGTTGCAAGCCCCGAAACAGAAAACTATGATATTATTTATCAAAGAATATACTGGGAGGTTAACCCTGCGGTTTTATATATTAAAGGTAAAATAACTTCTCATTTTAAAACCAAAGAGAACAATTTTTCAACTGTTTATTTTGATATCATTAATGCCTTAACTATTGACAGCGTTAGATATAAAGATGAAAACATTACTTTTACGCATAATAATAATTTATTAAAAATTTCATTGCCAAATGCTCTTTCTGCCGAAACTCTCGACTCAGTAACCGTTTACTATCAGGGAGAACCTGAAGCTGTTACAGGATTCGGATCTTTCAGTAAAGATACTCATGCGGGAACTCCTGTGTTATGGACATTATCGGAACCTTACGGAGCTCGTGAATGGTGGCCATGTAAACAATCGCTTACCGATAAAATTGACTCAATAGATATTTATATAAAAACACCAAAAGAGTATAAAGTAGGGTCAAACGGCGTTTTAATGTATGAAAATATTGACGGAGATTATAAAACAACATACTGGAAACATCGCTATCCTATTGCTGCATATTTAGTTGCCATTGCCGTTACAAACTACGAAGAGTTTTCGTATTATGCTAAAGTTAATGCCACCGATTCGGTTGAAATTCTTAATTATGTATATCCCGAAGATTTAAATGATGTAAAAGACCCAATAAAATTCACCGTTAATGTGATTGAACTTTACAGTAATCTTTTTATTCCTTATCCTTTTGCCAAAGAAAAATACGGACATGCCCAATTTGGTTGGGGCGGTGGTATGGAACACCAAACAATGAGTTTTATGGGAACATTTAATCTTGGTGTTATTGCTCATGAACTTGCACATCAATGGTTTGGCGATTACATTACTTGCGGAAGTTGGCAGCATATTTGGGTAAACGAAGGTTTTGCCGTTTTTTGTGAAAACTTAACACAAGAACATCTGTTTTCAGACCAATGGATAAATTGGAAAAAAGGAAGAATAGAATATATACTGGCGAATGCAAAATCAGGTTCGGTGTTTTGTGAAGACACAAATAATGTAAACAGAATATTCAGCTATCCTCTTACTTATATTAAAGGTGGTATGATTATTCAAATGCTTAGAAATCAAATTGGCGACGAAGCCTTTTTTACCGGTATAAAAAATTATTTGAATGATACCGATTTTGCAAGTAAATTTGCTGTTGCCGAAGATGTTCAACATTTTCTTCAAGAAGCAGCTGATACAAACCTTACACAATACTTTACCGATTGGTATTACGGACAAGGCTATCCCGAATATTCATTTGCATGGTCGCGAAATAACAATAATACTGTAAGTATTAATATATCTCAAACAACAGCTAATTCGGCAGTATCGTTTTTTGCATTAAGAGTTCCCGTATTGCTAAAAGGTGACGACAATGAAAAACTTGTATATTTTCATAATACAGAGAATAATCAAACTTTTACATATAATCCGGGATTTAAAGTTACAAGCATTGTTTTCGACCCTGAATATAATGTTATAGCTCCACATCCGGCAAATATTGACTTTGTTGATGATATAAACAATATAAGTCAAAATATTGAAATAAAATTAATGCCTAATCCTGCTAAAACAAATATTTCAATTATATCGTCAGGAGTATGTATTAAAAAAATAATGATTTACGATATTTCAGGAAAAAATGTCTATCGTAAATCTATAAGAAAACACAGTGATACAGCCAATATTAATATTTCAAATTTTAATGAAGGTCTGTATTCAATTAACATATTATTAGAAAATGATAAAATTGTAAGGAAACAATTTGTGAAAAAGAATTAACAATAACAATTGCCCTGTTTAAAACATTTTAAATAGGGCAATTACCTATACACTCAATAATTTTGGCAAAATTTTCATGTTTTAAAGAGTAGTAAGCAAATTTTCCCTTTTTCTTTGAAATAAGTATGCCTTTATCTTTTAAAATACCAAGATGATGTGAAGTGATTGATTGTTCAATATTTAGTTTATTGTAAATCTCACTAACAGAAAGAGATTGTTCTTTTTCGAGTAAATCTACAATAGCTATTCGCATAGGATGAGCAATTGCTTTAAGCATATTAGCAAAATTTTCAAGTTTTTCAATATCTAATTTCTCTATCCTCATCTGTATATATTTAAATTTTAACTATTTTTTTGTATTATTAAATTATTGATTTATAAATAATTACAACGTATTAACAAATATAACTATGCAAATATATTAATTTATTATTAAACTAATAATTAATACATCGTCAACTTGATAATTATCACCTTTCCATTTATAAAATTCGTTTTCAATAAACAAACCTTGTTCTTCGGGTAATAATGCAGCAGCTTTAATAAAAGTATCTTTTAATTTTTGCCGTTTCATTTTATTACCGGTTTTACCTCCAAACTGGTCTTGATATCCGTCGGTAAACATAAAAACAGTATCGTTCTTTTCAAGACTTAACGATGTTGATGAAAAAGGTCGTTCATTAGCTTCGAAAAATCCGACAGGCATTTTATCGGGTTTAAGTTCTATTAAGTTGTTATTACGAATAACATAAATAGGATTCATGGCTCCGGCATAATCAAGCTGATAATTTTCAATATCAATAGATACTACAGCCATATCCATACCATCATTCGATACCTTATTATTTTCATCTTGATGCAAATGGGTAATAATATTTTTCCGCATACGATTTAAAATAATATCGGGAGCAACAAAACCTTTTTCATTAACAATTTTATTTAAAAACGACATTCCTATCATACTCATAAAAGCACCCGGCACACCATGTCCGGTAGAATCGGCACAAGCAACAACCAAACGGTTGTTTTTGAATGTTGTCCAATAAAAATCACCGCTTACAATTGATTTTGGTTTAAGAATATAATAACTGTCTTGATAAAAATCGTTAATAATAGAAAAAGACGGCATCATTGCTTGTTGAATTTGTTGTGCATAAGCAATACTTTCCGTTATATCTTTATTTTTCTCCAACAATTCGTTTTCTATTTTTTTAAGTTTCGAGATATCTGAATCAATTGCAATCATTCGGTATATTTTTCCTGACTCATCTAAAATAGGAGTTAAAGTTGTTTGTATCCAAATATCTTTCCCGCATTTTGTTTTATGTAACGATTCAAATGTTATGGGTTGTTTATCACCATACCAGACATTTACAAGTTGTTGGATATTTACATTGGCATTATTACCCAAAATATTTATATGCTCTTTTTTCTGAAGATCTTCAAGTGTGTAACCAAACATTTTAGTATAACCTTCGTTTACCCAAATCACATATCCTTCGGTGTTCATTATTTTTATTCCGCTATCGGTTTCTCTGGCTACAATAGATAGTTTTTCAAGTTCTTCATTTACTTCCATCAGGTATTGTTTTTGAACTTCTATTTCCTCTTTTTGTTGTTCAATTTTTAAGTTTTTTCGAAGCAAACGTTTATTATCTTTACGTTTCTGATACAAAAAAGCACTTATCAATATAGCAACTCCTACCAATAACAATGTTAATATAATACCCGAAAAAATTAAGATTTTCTGTTTTGCAACAATTGCTTTATTTTCTAATATCTTTTGTTCTTGTATTTTACGCTCGTTTGTAAGTGTATTTATTACTATCTCTTTTCGTCGCGATTCAAGCTCCGACTGTAAAATATTTATCTCGTAAGAGTTAATATAATTAGCAATGGAATCTTTTAAACTTATGGCAATTGTTTGATTTTGAAGTGCTTTTTTATAATTACCGTTTGCTTTGTAAATATCTGTCAACATTAACCGGCAATCTATTTTTGTATAAATATCAACATTCGCGGAACAATATTTTATTAATTGTTTTTTTAAATAAAAAGCACTATCCGGCTTGTTGGTAAGTAAATAAATAGTAGCTCTGTTCTTAATATATTCATATTGTAAATTCAACTCTTTTTGAGAAAAAACCGAAGATTTAACAGTATTTAAAATTAAATTTGCCGAATTGTATTTTTGAGTTAAGTAGTAATATTGAGCTATTTTAAGATTTGTTTTTAAAACTCCTTTCGGACAATATGATTTTTTGTAAAAAATAACAGCATTATCAAAATTAGTTTTAGCTTGTTTCAATTTATTCAATTTAATTTCAGAACGCCCTATTTCATAGCTCATCGACGCTATAAGTCGTGTATCATTAATTTTTTTATAAATATTCAATGCATCGTTAAAACAAGTTACGGCATTGTTATAATTTTTCTGATTGTAATATATTTTACCGATACAACATAATATTGTAGCGTAATTTCTGTTGGTGTTAGCCTTGCCTGAAGCCTCAAGAGCTTTATAAAAATAAGCAAGTGCATTTAAATAATTTATCTGTTTATGAAAAGATATTCCTACATTTTTATAATATTCACTTAACAAAATAGTATCCGAATGTATTTGCTCAATTTTTGAAAAAGCTTCATTTAATATTTCATCGGCAGTATCATAATTTTTTAGTTGTATATAACAAAAACTCTCTTTTAACAATACTTTTGTATAAAACTTTTTATCGGTATCATCAGAAATAAGTTCTTTAACTTGCCGTAAATATTCAAGAGCTTCAAGATATTGCTCACTAAAAATTTTTACCTCTGCAAGTTCAAATTTTGCATAAGCAATATTTTTTGATTTAGCAACTTTAAGTGCTTTATTAAAATAATATTCTGCCTGTGAAAATTCGTATTTATGTAAATAAAATTTACCTGCTATTATAAATGCATTATATCTTACTTTATTATTGTGTGATTTTTCGGCTTCGGAAATTATTTTATTGATATTATTTATTACGACAGTTTCATTTTGATACAAAAAACTATCAAAAATATTAAGGTCAATATTATAATCGTTAACAGCACTATTTTTAATAAAATAGCTAATGCTGTCAATGTCGGTTAACTCTGTAAATGCAGATGATTTATTTGTTATACTGCTTAAAACAACAAGAGTAAAAACAAAAATTAATACTTTCAAAACACCAAAATTTTTAAGGCATCAAAATAACTATTTTAATTTAAAAACAATATCTCTTTAATTTTTTTTAAACTTTAAATTTTATTTCCTACAACAGTTATTTTCTTGCTGTTATTGTTTGTTTTAAGCTAAAATCTTTTAATTGATTGATTATTAATCATTTTATACTTTATAATTTAATATTAAAAATATAATGCTGTCATTTTCAAAAATAATGACAAAAATATTTTTATTTATTTTGCATTTTATTGCACAAAAAATCTGATTATGATAATTACAGGTAATTTACTTAAAATGACAGCTGTAGCAGAAACTCCAATTAACTATTTTCTGCTTTTCGACGAAAAAAAATATTGTATAAACGATTTTTTGAAAAAAAAGATAACAATAAAATTTGAACATCAAATTAATTGTATAAACTGCGGCAAAAGCATAAAAAAAACTTTTTTCCAAGGTTATTGCTATAATTGTTTTTCCACACTTCCGCAAACCGACCCGGGAGTAATAAATCCCGAACTTAATTGTGCCCACGAAGGAATTTCGCGAAATATGGAGTGGTCAAAAAAATACGATTTGGTTGACCATTTTGTTTATCTTTCGGTTACCGATGCCGTTAAAGTTGGTGTAACCCGCATTATGAATATTCCGTCGCGATGGATTGACCAAGGTGCCGAATATGCAATAAAATTTGCAAAAACACCCTATCGCCAACTTGCCGGAATTATTGAAGTTGAAATGAAAAACTACCTTAACGATAAAACCAATTGGCGAAAAATGCTTTCGAAAAGTATTACCGATATTCCCGATTTGTTGGATTTAAAAGAACAATATGCCGCATATTTACCTGAAGAGCTGCAACAATTTATTTGCGACGACGATGAAATTACAAAATTGGAATATCCGGTAATTAAATATCCCGAAAAGATAAAATCAATAAACTTAGACAAAACAGATGATTTTTCAGGCATTCTCACAGGAATAAAAGGACAGTATCTTATTTTTGACGACGGGCATGTTTTTAATATCAGAAAACATAACGGATATAAGGTTTCTATTGAAATTTATTAATACTTTTACCTTATATTTTTATAAAAATGGCTAAGATTGTAAAATTAAATATTAAACCTGACTTTGACTTTGTTTTAATAGCATTGGTAAGTTCAGAACCACTATACAGAATCGGTTGGTTGATAAACGAACATATCAATATTCAACTGAAAGAAGTTGAACCGATAAATATTATTCACAGCAAACGCCAAATTAATCAAGAGTTTCAGCGTTTTGCTTTTATTAACGATACCGAAACATATTACTTGGTAAATAATAAAAGTGAAAACGGTGTTTTAATCGAAGAACAAAAGCAAGTTGATTTTTGGTTGAAAATTGAAAGTTTAAATCAAATTAATTCTGCCGATTTAGTAAAAAATATTAAATCGATAAAAGACATAAACTTAGCCTTTATTGTTGATCCAAGTTCATTAAAATCAAAACAAAAACTAATATCTTTTGATTCTGAATTTGAAGATAGTTAATTGAATTGTTAACTGTAAATATTTGAATTTATTGATTTATAAATAGTTAAACAGTAATAACTTTTACATAATTATCTGTTTAACAATCAATAAATTATATAAACTTAGGCTCTAGGTTTGATATAATATCCCTTTAAATCTTCTCAAAGAGATACCGTTTTATAACAAACTATAACTATCTAATTTTTAATATATAAAAATATAGAATTATTACTAAAAATTTAAGTAAAACGCTATCATTTTATAGTATTTCTTACATCAAACTCAAGATTTATATGTTCTACCACTAATTTAGTGGACAATTAAAAACTAAATATCCAAACCTTCCAGGTTTTAAAAACCTGGAAGGTTTAATAATTATATTTGTTATAGTATTTTAATATTTTTATTCATTTAAAGAATAAATCCTAAGTATTTTAAGTTATCCATTAAAATAACAGTAGAACCATTTATATAATAAAATTATGGTCGCACCCACTCTTGTGTTCTGAAAAAGAAACCTATATAACCTCTTACTTGCAGTTTTCCGTCTTCTTCCCAAATTTTACAATCATACAATTTCCCGTTATCAGGGTCAAGAATACCATCGTCACCATACCAAACATCATCATCTTTTTCAAGTCCTGAAATTATTTGCATACCTATAATTTTTTTATCTTTTCGATAATCGGTGCAAGCTGTGCAAACTTTATTAGGGTCGGTATCGGGACGCAAAGCTACTACTGTGCCGTAAAGTTTTCCGTCTTTTATGGTTATCTCTACTATTGATTTCATTTTTCCGGTATCGTCGTCAATAGTTTTCCACTTGCCGGTAACATTACCTTGTGCATAAATACCCAACGACATAAACAGCCCCAACAATAAAAGTAAGATTGTTTTCATAAGTTTCAATTTTTGTAAGTTATTGATAATTAATTACGCTATCGCTCTAAATTAATAATTTTTATATAAAAATCTATGTTTTTATTATTTAAATTAATTTCAAAAAAGTAGATTTTATTTTTTTAATAAAACAAAAAACGAAACAAACAGTAAAAATACACCTACTGTTGCAAGTGCAATACCTATACTAAAAACATCAGCCAGCAAACCCAAACTTATTGCCGTAATTGCTGTTATTATTGAATCTAATTGTGATTGGAGCGATAATCCCGTGGCAAGCACATTGTTTTTTACTTTACTTGATATTATACCGGTGCCTACCGTTCTGCGAATATTTTGAATAATATAAAGAATTATAAAAAACAGAACTGCCGATGCAGGAAGATTATTTTTAAGCAATAATCCGCTTAATATTCCTATAATTAATCCGAAAATAAGAGTAATATTTATTGTTTTTTCAGGTGACTTAAACAATGTTGTCACCTTATCGGAATGTCGTGACGATAACGAAGATATAATGTAAATAATAAAATAAACCACTCCTATTGTTAATGCCGATTTATCCCTTTCGGGCAAACCCTTAACGGTGATTAATCCGGCAGCAGCCAATACAATAACAGGTTGTAAATAATCTTTTACTGCTTTAAAATATCCTTGCCAAAGCGACAAATTAAAATATGTTTGCCACACCGATCTGTTTTTTAATGTTTGCAGTGTTTGCTTAAAATGCAGTTTTATTTTGTGTTTATAATTGCCTTGTTCGTGTTTTATAGGTCCATCAAGTTCTTGCGGATAGCTCCATATAAGCAAAAGCCCTGCAACATAAGGAATTGTTGATATAATAAAAACCGTATTGTAATTGTTGAACCAAATAACAATAGCAGCTGCCATTAACGATGATAATGCCGCTCCCGCTTGCGACCATGAGCGAGTATGTCCGTAATAAGTGATTTTTTTATCCGATAAATTTTTAATTCGTAAGTAATCAAAAATCATTGCTTTGTGAGTGCCTGTTCGCATGGCATCGCCAAAACTAAAAATAAGCATCGAAACAATAAGCAAAGCAAAACTTGAAGCAAAATAAAATAATACAAACGAAACTATATATCCTGCAAAAGATGTAATCATTGTTTTTCGACGACCTAAAATATCGGCAAATATTCCGGTGGGTATTTCAAGTATGTTTATTGAAATTTCCCGAACAGCATATAGTGTGCCTATTTGTAAATACGAAAGTCCTTTGCTTAAAAAAAACAGCATCAAAAAAGGCTCAAAAAATTTCAGGTTTTTAAAAAAACCGTAAAAACAAAATTTAAAATATTGTTTGTCTTTCGGTATAAAATTTTCTGCTGTTTTTCGACTCATCTTATGTATTTTATACTATTTTATTTAAACTTCTACTTTATTGGGCAAAGAGTCAAACCATTTATGATTGAATTCCGAAGGACGACTTGCATTTAAGTTAATAATATATCCTTTGGTATCGATAATTATAAATTGCGGAATACTTTTAATTTTAAACGATTCTAAAAATTTATCCGCCTTTTCGGCAAAAAATTGATTTCCGGTGAGTTTTTTTTGCTCTATAAATTTAATCCAATCGTCTCTTTTTTTGTCAACCGATATACTGATAAATTCAATGTTTTTGTTTTTATATTCGGTTTTCAATTTTTCTAAATAAGGTATTTCTTTAACACACGGCAAACACCAAGTAGCCCACACATCTATGTAAATGTAACTCCCTTTAAAGTTATTTAACGAAAGTATATTTTCTGAAATATCCGAAAACACAATATCGGGAGCTTTTGCCTGCGATAATCCCGTGTATTCGTAATACGGATTCAGCAACTTTTCTCTATAATTTTGATTTGTACAATTATCTTCAAAAATTTTAAATAACCTTTCGGTATTATGATAACCGTAATATTTAACATGAGTTTTTAAAACAGAATATAAAGCATAATTTATAATCGCCTGATTATTAAATGTTTTTAATGCTGTTTGCATCTTAATCAGTGTTATTTTTTGATGCGAATAATTTTTTCCTTTTATCTGCTTACCGGCATAATAATTTGTCAACTCATCGATAAATAAACGATATTCATAAACATCTAAAAGAGAAGAATTTTCTATTTGTAATTTATTTAAAAAGTTTAAGTATTTTGTGCCTTCGGCAGAATAGCCTGTATTTGTAGTATTAAGATATTCGATAAGTTTAGCGGCACGGTCGTATGTAATTGAAGCAAGTTCAGTGTTTTTAAATATCTGCGGAATATCGGGATTATCTTTTAAAAAACCTTCAAGAAACATTTTGTCAACGATATAAAAAGAGTCGGTAAGTTGGCGAAATTCCTTTACGGGCATGCTGTAAAGATGCGAAGGCGGAACGGCATGGTCAAGCATCAGCAAATATTTATCTCTGATATACATATTGGGCACTGCACTTTCTCCATCAAATCTGATACTGTTAAAAACATTGTTTGCATTGTATGTTATTTTGAGATTTTTACCTTGAACAACAAAAATTTTAATGTTGTTTTTACCATCATGAAGTCTTAAATAACAAGGATAAGGCAAATTAACAGTTGTTTTAAAATTACTTAAAGTATTAAGATATACCGTATCGCTGATAAAGTTGTTAATGAAAACAATATACTCTTCTTTATGATTATCAATATGCCCTGATATTCTAGTTTTTTGAAATTTATATCCGTAATTTTTATATGCTGTTGAATCAATATAAAATTTTGTTTTTTGTGTGCTCGAACTATTAAATTCGGAATTATTTTTCGGATTGTTACATGCCGAAAAATTAATAATCACAAAAATAAATAATTTTAAAAAAACAAGATACGATTTCATAATTCATAATAAATAAAAACAGTATTTTACGAATATACAAAGAATAATGATATAAGATACTATCCTAAAAAGTATGTAAAATCGATTTTTTAATCAGTTTTTATTTTTTTGCAATGTCTTACAACTATTTAATATCTACAATATAAATAAAAATTTTAGATTATTTCTTTGACTCTAATTATTAATAAAATAATGTATATTTACACAAATTTTAAAAATAAAAAAAGTGTTTAAGTATTTTAATTTTTTAGTTTTTATTGGAATAGCATTATTTACAACAACAATAAAAGCACAAGATAAAGACAAAAAAAAATCGGATAATTTTCCTTATGTATATGCCACTTATTCATTACAAATTCCGGGAGGTGATTTAGTTAACCGATTTGGCACAAGTTCCGATATCGGAGGTGGTGTTGGTTATAAAACAAAAACAAATTGGACAATAGGAGCCGAAGCATCTTATATTTTTGGAAATGATGTAAAAGAAAATCCGCTTGAAAATTTGCTTAATTCACACAATGAAATTACAAATATGTATGGTGAACCAAGTCAAATAAAAATGCGGCAAGCAGGACTAAGAATTTCAGGAAATGTGGGTAAAATATTTGCTGTTTCATCTACAAATAAAAACAGTGGAATATATTTAAGAGGCGGTATCGGTTTTCTTCAACATAAAATATATATTGAAAATGAAGGAAACAATACTCCACAAGTTCTTAACGATTATCGTAAAGGTTACGATAGATTATGTAACGGCGTATCATTCAGTGAGTTTATAGGGTGGCAAAATTTCAGTAATAAAGGAGGATTTCATTTTATTGTGGGATTTGAATTTGTGCAAGCAATAACCGAAAATCGCAGAACATGGGATTATGCTACAAACACTAAAATAGAAGGACAACGATTAGATTTGTTATATACTTTTAAAATAGCATGGTATATTCCTTTCCGCAGACAACAATCAAATCAATATTTTTATTATTAAAATTTAATAGTTCGTTAAATTTTTAGCCATAAATACACGAATTAATTGATTTATAAATAGTTAAGCAACAATAAAACTTATTCTATTATCTGCCTGGCAATCAGTGTATTATACAAATATATAACGGACTATTGCAAATTAAGTTTTTCATATCGGGCTGTCTAAAAAGATTAAAAATAGTCATTGCGAAGATTAAATCCATAGCAATCTTCTAAAACACACTACCGGTTTACTAAGAGATTTCTCTCTCTCGTTTGAAATAACAACTTTTTAAACTGCCCCATCTCAGATATAATAAGGTCTTTCAGAACTTTTTACCAATTATTTTTGACTATTAAACTATTTTAATCCAAATTATGTATTAAAAACAACAGGTTTTTAGCTGATTATCAAGTAATTAAGCATTTCTTTGGCGTTTTCTCTCAAACTCTTTAAGAAGTATCTTTCTGAGTCTTAGTGAATTAGGTGTAACTTCAACATATTCATCTTTTTGAATATACTCTAATGCCTCTTCTAACGAAAACTTAATAGGCGGAGCCAACTGAATTTTATCATCAGTACCTGAAGCTCGCATATTGGTAAGTTTTTTGGTTTTGGTAACGTTTAAAACCAAATCCTTTTCCCTACTATTTTCACCCACTACCATACCTTCGTAAACTTCTTCTTGCGGTCCTACAAAAAACTTTCCTCTGTCTTGTAATTTACCAAGAGCGTAAGCAAAAGTAGTTCCGCTTTCCATGGCAATTAACGAACCGTTTATCCTACCTTCAATAGCACCTTTGTAAGGTTCATAAGCCGTAAAACGATGACTCATAACAGCCTCTCCTGCTGTTGCTGTAAGAATACTGCTCGACATGCCGATTATTCCGCGTGAAGGTATTTTAAATTCAAGATGAATACGTTCGCCTTTACGTTCCATATTTAAAAGTTCACCTTTACGCTTTGTTACCATTTCAATGGCTTTACCGGAATGTTCTTCGGGCAAATCAATAGCCATTAACTCTATTGGTTCACATTTTTCACCACCTATATTTTTAAAAATAACTTGAGGTTGTCCCACTTGTAATTCGTAACCTTCACGACGCATTGTTTCAATTAATACCGACAAGTGTAAAATTCCGCGTCCGTAAACCGTAAAAGCATCGGCAGATTCGGTTGGCTCAACTCTAAGTGCAAGATTCTTTTCCAGCTCTTTTTCAAGGCGTTCCTTTAAGTGGCGTGAAGTAACAAATTTACCGTCTTTCCCAAAAAACGGCGAATTATTTATTGTAAACAACATGCTCATTGTCGGTTCATCAATGGCAATAGGATCAAGAGCTTCGGGATTTTCGGCATCGGCAACAGTATCACCAATTTCAAAACCGTCGATACCCACAATTGCACAGATATCGCCTGCTTTTACTTCGGTAGCTTTTGCCTTAGCCATTCCTTCAAAAACAAAAAGTTCTTTAATTTTTGAACGCACAACAGAACCGTCGCGTTTACATAAACTAACATTTTGCCCTGCTCTTACAACTCCACGATTAACTCGTCCCACAGCTATTCGTCCCACATACGATGAATAATCAAGAGAAGTAATAAGCATCTGCAAAGAACCTTCTTCGATTTTTGGTTCAGGAATATGTTCAATTATAGCATCTAAAAGCGGAATAATATCATCAGATGGTTGTTTAACATCTGTTGACATCCAACCGTTTTTTGCCGAACCGTAAAGTGTCGGAAAATCAAGTTGTTCGTCAGTTGCATCTAAACTAAACATTAATTCAAAAACCTCTTCGTGAACTTCGTCGGGACGACAATTGGGTTTATCAACTTTATTGATTACCACAATCGGTTTAAGCCCAAGCTGAATTGCTTTTTGTAAAACAAAACGTGTTTGCGGCATTGGTCCTTCAAAAGCATCAACCAAAAGTAAAACACCATCAGCCATATTTAAAACACGCTCAACTTCACCTCCAAAGTCGGAGTGTCCGGGTGTGTCAATAATATTAATTTTTGTATTATTATATTTTACCGATACGTTTTTTGATAAAATGGTTATCCCTCTCTCCCGCTCCAAATCGTTACTATCAAGAATCAACTCTCCGGGATTTTCATGGTCTTTAAACAATTTGGCTTGCATTAAAATTTTATCTACCAAAGTTGTTTTGCCATGGTCAACATGCGCAATAATTGCAATGTTTCTAATGTTACTCATTATTTAATTTTATTTATTAATTTTATTACCTCTTCAACTCCTATCAAGAAAAGTGCACAAAAATACTATTTTGATTTGTATTAACCGTTATAAAGCAGTAGTTATTTTTTAATATTAATTAGAATGTAATTTACTTTTCAAATTATAACTTTCAATTTTTCGTATTATTTCATTGGAAATTTTTGATAATTGACAATTTTGAATATTTAGTTGTATGTCTGCTCGTTTATATGACTGCTTAAAATAATTATAATCATCTTTTATTACCTTCAAATATCTTCTCTTTTTATCTTCATTTAATGTTAAATTTATTAGATTAGAATCTTTATCATAAAAAGTTAATCTATCTAATACATTTTGAAATGAATCATAAATATGAATTGAAATTATATTTTTCTCTATTTTATTTTTCTTATAAACATTCCAATAGGCATATTTTAGTCCGGACGGTGTTCCTGCAACAACAATATTGTCGCTACTATTAAATATTCTATCTAATACAACACTTGCCTTTTTTCTAAATTCATTCATAGAAAAACATTCTTTTTGCAACTGCTCAATAGTTATATTATAATATTTTTCAACCTCTCTGTCTAAATCATAAAATTGATAATTAATATAATTCGCCAATAAATTACCAATAGTTGTTTTGCCAACACAACACATTCCAACTAAATAAATAATCATAAAAAGTCAATCAATTTTACTTTATTTTAATAATCTAATTTCAACAGAATTATAAATATATACAGTTATATTTCAGTCTATTAATTATTATTACCTAATTATAACAATTAAAAAACTAAATTTTAAAAACACATCATTAAATATAAGCATCTAAAACCATTTTCATTTTTTCTTTCGGAAAATACCAATTAAGTATTTTATATGGAGTAGAATTTATTCTACTATTAATATCCTCAAAATTCCAATTATCGATACTACCAAATTCATATTTCCAATTATCAACATAAGATAAAATATTATTCTGTATTCCTATTACACTTTTGTCATTATTAGTTGCACACAAAGTAACACTACCAATAATTTTATTTATGGTTATCAAATCAATATTTATTCCATCTGCATTTAATTGCGAATAAAATGATTTAATAAATATTGATGATAAATCATTAAAATCTGAAACAGAAAATTTACCAATTAAAACAGAATACATGGTTGTTGAGTTTGTTATTAAAAGACATTTTTTTCGACTTACATAAAACACATTTGCATTCCATTTATTTAAAGATGCTAACGAAATTTCTTGATTTTCTAATATTGGGAATTTAATAAGTTTTTCTAATTTCCTTGATACATAAATATTCGTTGCCATATTATTATAGTATAACTTTAATACTCTTTTTATAAAAACAGCCGAAGCAAACTTACATTAGTTTATACAAACAAATCATTTACTAACTAAAAATCTATATTACATAAATTTCATTTTATGAATTATTAAATTTAACCCAAACTATGCAATAGAAAACAAAAATAGTTTTCTATTGTATAGCGATAAAGAACTACATCTATTTTGGACAATAACCAAAATGGTGTATTTCTAAATCGGGGTTAACCCTTACTAAATGCCGTAAGTTCGTTATTTCACAACTCCTACTGCATAAGTTGGGTTTAATCAATCCCACAAACTACAAATAAATTTATTTTTTGCTTTCACAACAATAAACACAGAAAAAACAATATTTTAAAAATAATGTTCCACGTGGAACATTAAACTAAAACTTTAAGTAAAATAATATATATGTTCCACGTGGAACATATTTTTATCTTCCAAAACTTACAAGTAAAACATTGATATCTGATGGACTAATACCCGGAATACGTGATGCTTGCCCAATTGTTTTCGGTTTTATACGTTTTAATTTTTGTCGTCCTTCGGTTGATATTGATAAGTATTTATCGTAATTTATGTTTTCAGGTATTGATAGCTTTTCAAGTTTTTTTATTTTATCGGCTATCTGTTTTTCTCTAACCAAATATCCTTTGTATTTCATAGATATTTCAGCACCTTGCAAAATTGCAAACTTTTGCGAAGTTAAACTATTAGTTAATATTTTTAATTTAGGAACTTGGTCAACTAAATCAAAAATAGAAACATCGGGGCGACTAATTAAACTGATTAATTTTACTCCTTGCTTTAAAGGTGATGAATTTATTGATTCCAAAAAACTGTTTATATCTTTTGCTTTAATACTGTAATTTTCAAAAAAATCTATTATCTCTTGAATCTTTTCTTGCTTATATAAAACTCTTTTATATCTATCATCGGAAACTAAACCTAAATTATATCCAACAGGAGTAAGTCGAATATCAGCATTATCTTGACGAAGCAAAATTCTATATTCAGCTCTACTGGTAAACATGCGGTAAGGTTCATCTACTCCTTTTGTTACAAGATCGTCAATTAATACACCAATATAGGCTTGGTCGCGTGCAAGAGTAAATTCAGGTAAATTGTTATTTTGTAAATGAGCATTTATTCCGGCTATCATACCTTGTGCCGCAGCCTCTTCGTATCCGGTTGTTCCATTTATCTGTCCTGCAAAGTATAGATTTTTTATCAACTTTGTTTCAAGTGTATGCGTAAGTTGCGTAGGATCGAAATAATCATACTCAATAGCATAACCCGGACGAAACATTTTTACATTTTCCAATCCCGGAATTTGTTGTAATCCTTTCAACTGTGTCTCCCAAGGAAGCGATGAAGAAAAACCGTTTATATAATACTCTTCGGTATCGAATCCTTCGGGTTCTAAAAAAAGTTGATGTGAATCTTTATCGGCAAATGTTACAACTTTATCTTCAATACTGGGACAATATCTGGGACCAATACTTTTAATTGTCCCATTAAAAAGTGGCGAAAATTCAAAAGATTGTTTCAATGTTTCGTGAACAGTTGTATTTGTATGTGCAATATAGCACGACCGCTGAACAGACAAATTAGCTTCGTCGTATAAATACGAAAATGTCGAAGGATTCTCATCCCCTTTTTGCTCAATAAGTTTTTCAAAATTTATACTTCTACCGTCGAGACGTGCAGGTGTTCCCGTTTTCATTCGTCCAGCAGTAAAACCAATTTCAATAAGTTGCTCTGTTAAACCATCACTCGATGGTTCCGACATTCTACCCCCTTGCAATTGTGTTGAACCAATATGCATTAATCCGTTGAGAAAAGTTCCGTTTGTAAGAATAATTGATTTTGAATAAAACTTAAATCCCATTTTAGTAACAACTCCTGTTACTGTATCTCCTTCTATAATTAATGACATAACAGAATCTTGAAAAAAATCAAGGTTTTTAATTTGCTCCAACTGCTTACGCCACTCTAAACTAAACAACATTCTATCGCATTGTGCCCGTGGACTCCACATTGCAGGACCCTTTGAACGATTAAGCATTCGAAATTGTATGGTAGATTTATCTGTTACAATTGCTGTATATCCTCCAAGAGCATCAATCTCTCTAACTATCTGCCCTTTTGCAATTCCTCCTATTGCAGGATTACATGACATTTGGGCAATTTTTGTCATATCCATTGTAATCAAAAGAGTTGACGAACCCATATTTGCTGCTGCTGCTGCTGCCTCACTACCGGCATGCCCCGCTCCTACTACTATAACATCATACTTATTCAACATCACCAAATAATTTTAAACTTTCATCTTCTTGTTTTGTCATCTCTTGTTTTTCAATATCAGTTTTATCTTTAAAACCTATTAAATGCAAGGTACCATGAACTATAACTCTTAATAATTCATCAATAAAATTAACACCAAAAGACTCAGCATTTTCTTTTACTCTATCTACACTAATAAAAATATCTCCTGAAATAATATTGCTCTCGGTATAATCAAAAGTTATAACATCGGTAAAATAATCGTGGTTAAGATATTGTTTGTTTATTTCTAAAATATATTGGTCAGATGCAAAAATATAAGATAAATCGCCTTGTATAAAATTATATTTTTCAACTATCGTATCTAACCATTTAATAATTTTTTTCTCAGGAAGGTTTAAATTTTCAATATCTTCAAAAAAAAAGGAAATCATTTTATAAATAAAATTTTAAAATAACAGTAGCACCATCTCTCTCAAACAAAACTTCATCGGCAAGATGTCGCATCAAAAATACTCCTCTCCCATCAGGTTTTTCAACATTTTCCGATTTTGTAGGGTCAGGCAAATTATCGTAATTAAAACCGTTTCCTTCATCGCTTACCGATATAGTTAAAACATTATTCTCCTCCGAAAAAACAAGTTTAACAAGTTTATTTTCGTCAGATTTGTTCCCATGTAAAATGGCATTGGTAACAGATTCAATTACTGCAATCAAAATATTGCCATATAATTCTGTCACTATAGATAATTCAATAGATATTTCGTCTATAATATTTTCAATTATTGAAATATTACTTATTGATGATTGTATGGAAACTTCTTTTTTCATAGTGATTACTTAATATTGTTGATATATTCTCTATATTTATTTTGATAAAAATAATTAAGTTTTAAACTATTTTTATTTAAAACATCATTAAAATTATCTTGCTGTATAAAGTTATCAAATTTTTTGTTATTAATCTTATCATAATTAGTTAAAGCTTCTTCTGATTCTCGTTTTTTATCTAACTCACGTTGACGCTCGGCATTTTCAGCTTCAAGCAATCGTGTTAAAATTTGTTCTTGTCGCATTAACGATTGCCTGTTTAAATTATTGTTAATAATATCGTGTTTATTTTGTTCTATCAATTTATTTATATCATCTAATTTTTTGGTAACATTATCTCCAACTGCACCTGAATTTCGGAGTTGATTTAATCGTTGTTGAAAAATCTCTTGTTGTGCCAACATTTGAGAACGCTGCCGTGCAGATTTTTTTCCTTGCGACTGCCCATTCTTCATTTGGTTTATCATATTTTTCAGCTGAGACTTAATGCTCTCTTGTGTTTTACGTAAATCGGACAATGAAGGTTGTGAATTGCTTTTCTTATTCTTTTTGGGTTTCGACTTGGAATTTTTTCCACCCATACCCCCTGAATTGTCCATGTTTTTAAGCGATTCTGTCAAAAGTAAAATTAAATCGTTTGACTCGGTTAAAATATTACGAATAGGTATATAAATTTTGGAATAATTACTGTTTTGCAATTCAAAATTTACATCAAACAACAGGTTTCTGATTTTAGAAACTTTTTTATTTATATGATTTCCCAAATAAGGTGTTCGCTTACTTAATGCATAAAGCGAATCGTAAATAATTATAAAATCATTTTGCAAATTCTGCTGATTTTTTATGTTATCGTAATATGCACCCGATGTTACCGACAAAGACTGAAAGTTAGTGTAAATATCTTCTTGCGTGAAACTAAAATAAAAAAGATTTTCAAGTATCTGCCGTAATGTTTCGGCATTTTCGGCATTCTCTTTTTGTTCGTTGCTTTCCATCATCATCTGAATAGCATCAGCAAGTTTTTGAGCTTCTTCGCTATTTTTATCAAAATCGGGTTTTTGCTTTTTATGCTTTCCGTCATTAGATTTATTTTCATCAGGTTCATTCGATTTTTCACTATCACCGGAATTTTGCTTGTTTAAAGCATCTTCTGTTTTTTGCAAATTTTGTTTCAACTCTGAAAACTTATTTTGCAAACTGTCAAGTTTAAAGGGTTTTTCTAAATTTTTATTAGTATTGTAAATACTGTCGTATTGTTGCGATAATTCCGAAAGTTTATCAATATCCGATTTCAACAAAGAATCCGGTTTATTCATATTTTCAGAGTCAGCTAATTTTTTTTGATTTTCAGATATTTTAGAAAGTTCATCGGATATTTTAAGTAAATCTCTCTCCATCTCAAACTTTTTTAAAAGTTCAAGATTTTTATCTAACTCCTTCGATAACTGCTCATAATTCATTTGCAACTTATCAAGATCTTTATTCATCAGTTCTTTGTTTTCCTGCTGTGTAAGATTTTGAAGTTCTTCAAGAAGTTTTTTCAATTCATCATCAAAAACTTTATCCATAAGAGATTGTATTTCTTCTTGCTTTTTCATTATATCCAACTCTTCTTGCGAAAAACTGTTATACATATTATTCTTTTTCCGGTTTTGCTCTGCTATGTCTTTAAGCAAATCATTTATCGATTGTTGTTTTTGTTCCAGTTCATTCAACAATTGCTGTTTTTCAAACGATGAAAGATTTTCGGTATTTAACTTTTGTTTTATAAAATCTATATCTCGCGAATACTCTTGAGCCATTAAAAGTGTTTTTTCTATCTTTTCTTGTATTTTTTTATTCATCTCATTTTTTTCCGAAATAAGCTCTTTATAATCAGGAACAGAAAATTTAAAAATTTCAGTCTTCGCCGATTTGAATCCGTTTATCATATCATTGTCAAAAACCTGAAAATAATAATCGTAATTTTTTAATGAATCGGAAAACTCAAATACAAAATAAAACTCCTGCTCCACAGTATTTTTACTAAACGGAACAGCAATTCGCTTTTTATTATAAACAAAATATAAATTTGAAAAACCGTAATCATCGGAAATTATTCCTTTAAAATAAAAAAGTTTTTTATTTATATCATCCTGAACAACACTAACTTTTATTTCAGGATACAAATCGGGTATCACCGTTATTACAGAATTTGATAAAATTGTCTGTTTGAGATTTTTATTAACAGCATCAATTGAATAAACAAACGAATGTATTGCAACTGTATCAAATACAAAAGCATCAACAAAATAAAATTGAGAATAAACTGAATCGGTTTTTAAAAATAAACTGTCGGTATATAAACAGTTGAAAGTAAATTTAAGATTAGAACCCTGTGCTACTTTAATATTTGAAATACTATTAAACAATTTATCGGAAATTCCGGTATATGAAGGATAATCAACAGTAATAGTAAAATTCTTTAAAAAAGGCGGGTCGATAACCGTAACTTTATAAGATTTCGATAAATATTTTTCTCCCTTAATTACAAACGAAAAATTATTGTTAACGCTTTTAATTACAGACTTGAAATGAGTATTGTCAACACGTTCCATTAAAAATTCACTATTTGAAATAAATAGTGACAACGAAGAAGGCAAAATTTTTCCTTCAACGATAACATCAACAATTAAATCGTCTCCTTTTTTTGCTGTTAGTTTTGAGGTGTCAACATATACCGTGTAATAATTTGATTGAGTATAATTAGTATTAAAATGTATTAATCTGTCGGAACCATCAACTATTATTTCGGGTTTTGTTATAAACATTAACAAATAAATTACTGTAACAGCAAAAAGATATTTTAATAACGGTTTTATATTGCCAAAAGTAATAACAGATAAAAAATCAAACTTAGAAACAAAATCAATTTTTTGATTTAAAGCAGCATTAACTAACTCATTATCAGAAGTATCTATTTTTTTAAGTTCAATAATATTATGAATATAATCTTTTAATTCGGGTATCTGTTTGCTTAAAATATCTGCAGCATGTTTATAAGTAAGTTTTCTAAAAATACCAAAATACCTAAACAAAGGAATTAACAAAAAATAATAAAATATAAAAAAAACCGACAATAACGAAACAAGAAACAGAAAAAGTCTGCCTCTGTTACCAAACCACGAATAATACTCTAAACTACTAATAATCAATAATAAAAACAGAAAAAACAGAACACTTAAAATCAAACCACGAAGCATTTGATTTTTATAGTATTTGCTTAAAAAACTATCTATTTTTTTATTAAATATTTCAATATTATTCATGCGAACTTTTTGCTAACCAATCAGTTGGATTTAATTTTTTGTTTTCTTGCCAAATCTGAAATTTTAAAACTGTTTTATGGTCACTTTCATTTTCAGTATAAACCACACCAATAGTCTGTTTTGTTTTAACTTTATCACCTTTTTTAACAATTACATCCTTTAAATTAGAATACACCGAAAGATAATTTCCGTGTCTGATAATCACAGTTTTATGAACTCCTTTAATGGCAAAAACTCCTGTTACCGTTCCATCAAAAATAGCACGAACAACGGCTCCCGGTGTTGTTGAAATATCAATCCCGTTATTTTGAATTTTTATGCCTTTCAAAAAAGGATGCGGCTGAACACCAAAATTTCCGGTAACCACTCCTCTTTCGGTAGGCCAAGGTAAATGATTTTTATTTTTATAAAATGTTGATGCAATCAATCTTTCTTCAGGCGTAAGTTTAAAATAATCATCAGCATTCTTATTTTTAGCTGCTGCTTTACGTGCTTCCTCTTCAATAATTCGTTCAATTTCTCTTTGTAATTTTTGAGCTATTTTATTTTGTTTACGCAATTTTAATTTTAAATCATTTTCTTTTGCAGTAAACAATTTTACCTCTTTACTGCCTTTTTGTTTTTCAACAAAAAGTTTTTGCTGCTCAATTTGTTGCTGTATCAATAAATCTTTTTTATCAGCTTTAAGTATCTCTAATTCAACAATTTTATCGCCTAACTCCTTTTTTGTTTCTTCTATTTTTTTGGCTTGTGCAACTCTGTATTCCGAATATTGTTGTAAATATTTAAGTCGCTTAAATGCCTGATTAATATTATCCGAAGCAAAAACAAACATCAATTTATCATAATTTGAACGATGCAAATACGAATAATAAATCAAACGTGCATACTCCTTTTTTATCTGCTGTAAATCGGATTCAAGAGTATTTATCAAATCTTGATGCATTAAAATATTGTCATCCAAATAGTTTAATTCATCATTTATTGATTTTATTAAATTTTCACGTATCGAAATATTTTTATTCAACAACAAAAGTTTATTATACGAATGTTTGCGGTTTTTTTCGGTTTCTTTAATCAACTTTGAAGTATATTCTATCTGTTTTAAGCTGTTACGTCGTTGTTTTTCAAGCTCGCTGCGGCTTTGTGAAAATGACGTTCCTGCCAAAAAAATAAAAATTATATTTATAAAAAAATACTTCATTAACACTACAAAATTTGTTTATAACCTTTCGGAACAGAAAATGCTTTAAATTCCGAATTTGTTAAAATTATTGAATATAAGTTTAAATAAAATTTATATTTACTATTATTAAAATCATAATTAACAGTCAGTTGTGATGGTAAATTATTATTTTTAAAATATTTATCATACTCAAAAATAAGATGTATGTTTTTATAAGTCAACTCATGTTTTTGTAAATATCCAAAATTATAAACTTCAAAGTTTCCTCTAAAATTATTTTTATAAAATTTATATTTAGGGAATGATGTAGTTATAAGTGAAATATTTGATAATGAGCGACCTAACAAAAGATGCGAAATATCATCAGCTGAAATTTTAAGTCCTGACAAATATTTAAATTCAGATAATAAACCACTGTAATAATAGTGATTAATTTTATCGATATATAAAACCGAATCGTTGTGAAAATAAATTTTAGCAACTTGAATACCAAGTGTTTTCGATAAAATAATAAGCTGAAAATTATCAAAAGAATTAAATTTAATAACACCTGAAATATTATAACTTTTTTCTATTAAAGTTATTTTACCTTCAAAATTAACAACAATATTTTTCGAAAAATCATAGCTGTTGCTTTTCTCGATAATATCCGATTGAGAAACAGAATTTGTAACGGACGATTCAATGTAAGGATTACAACTTGTAAAAAATAATAATCCTGCAAAAATACTAATCAATAAAACCTTTATCATTTATTTTTTTATCTAAATTACCACTACCCTCTCCTTTTGTTTTAGCTTTTTTCCATTGAATCAAAGCCTTACTAACATTATTGTTTTTATATAAAATATCACCGTAATGTTCCAATACAACATCACTAATATTTTCGCCTATTATTATCGCTTTTTCAATATAAATCAGTGCTTCGGAATATTTTTTTTGCTTATACAATATCCAAGCATAAGTATCTAAATATGTTGAATTTTTAGGTTCTTTATCAATGGTTTTTTTAGACATTACCGCAGCTTTTTCCAAATTTTTATTTTCCAACGACAAATAATAAGCATAATTATTAAGAACCATAATATTATCAGGATCAACTTTCAACAATTTATCAAAAGTTTTAAAAGCTTTTTCCTTATCACCTGTTTGATAATAAGCTTCACCAAGAAAAGTAAGATAATCTCTATAAGTATCGTCTTTATCGGTAATCAACTTAATTCCAAACGATAAAGCATCAACTGCTACATCGTATTTTTTCAACTGAAAAGCTCCGAATCCCTTAAAAAAATAGAGAAAACTCTGATTTGGAAATAACTTAACCGCCTCATCGGCATGACTATACATCGATTGAAAATCGTGAAATTCATTATCAAGTAATATCAACTGTTCCCATACAGCATAACGGTCTTTTGTGGTTTTTACAACATCAGATAAAATAGATTTAGCAGAAGCCAATTGACCTTTTTGAAGCAAAAAATTTGCATATAAAATTGCAATATCCGAATCAGTAGGATATTTATAATAAAGTATTTGTGCCAAATCAAAAAGAACATTATAATATTTATCGTTGGGCGTAATATTTTTTACAAACGACAAAAGCATATCAAATTTAACATCACTGGGAACATTATCTGCCGAAAAAGCCATTTTTAATTCCGAAATGGAATTATTAAAATCTTTTTTTTGCCTATAACATTCGGCTAATCCCAAATGTGCATATCCATCATTTGAATCTGTTTTTAAAAGATTATTATAAACTTCCGCAGCTTTGTCAACCTCCTTATTTTGTAAATAAAATTCAGCTATCATCCTTTTATAATCGGCATTAGAAGGAAAAGCAGCTGATAATTTTTGTAATTCAGCCAAAGCAGCTTTTTTATTATGTAATGATATATAAAGCTTCTGTTTTTGCAACGAAACCGGCTCACTGATACCAAATATTTTTTCAATTTTATCATAAACTTTTATAGCATTTTCAATTTGAGCTGCTTGAATATAAACATCTGCCAAATTCAAATAAAAATTATACTCTTCGGGTTTTAAATCAATAAGCCGGTTAAAAACTTCAACCGCTTTATCTATTTCATTATTCTGTGCATAAATATTTCCTGCCAAATACAGATACCAAACATTATCGGGATTATATTTTACCGCATCTTCAGCATGCTGTTGTGCTAGCGAAAAATCCTTTTTATGAAGATATAAAGAAGCTAACTGATAGTGAGTTGCCGCACTTGTAGGGTCAATTTTCAAACAATGATTATAAAGACTTTCGGCAAGATTTTCATCACCTAACAAATAAGCCTGAGTGGCTCTAAAAAACTCATTTTTAAAATTAAATTTTTGTTCATCCGAAAGTGTATCGGAAACCAAAACTATATCACTGTTTTTTTTTGTCAAAGATGAAGTTGACTTACAACTTTGTAAAATATAAAACGAGGAAACTATATAAAATAATAATAATATTCTCTTAAATAAAATCATAAAACTTGTATCAAATTAAAATTATAAACTATTTTCCGGTATGTCCGAAACCACCTGCACCACGCTCAGTATCAGACAATACATCAACTTCAACCAATTTAACGGTTTCGTGTTTTGATATTATCATCTGACAAATTCTTTCACCCGATTTTATTGTAAAATTATCGTTACTTAAATTTACCAAAATAACTTTTATCTCACCTCTGTAATCAGCATCAATTGTGCCGGGAGTATTTAATACCGTAAGTCCGTGCTTAAAAGCCAAACCGCTTCGCGGACGTATTTGTGCTTCATAGCCTTCGGGTAATTCAATATATAATCCGGTAGGTATCAATTTTCGCTCCAATGGTTTAAGAATTATATCTTCGTTAATAAAAGCTCTTAAATCCATTCCTGCCGACAATAGTGTTTCATACTTAGGTAAAGGATTATTAGATTTATTTACAATTTTTATATCCATAACTAAAATAAATTTATGCTTTTTTAAAAAACATCTTAAAATTTTCAAAATTAATTGATTCAACCTTAATAACAATAAATAAATAGAATAAGATTAAACCCGATGAAAATAAAATATTTAAATATAACTGATTAAATTGCATTAAAGTATGCAATATAAAAAGAAAAAATACCAAAAATACATAACCTACAATACGTTTTACCTGATATTCAATTTTATAAAATTTTTTTCCAATAAAAAAAGAAATAATCATCATTGAAAAATAACAAGCAAATGTTGCTATTGCCGAACCTAAATAACCGATTACGGGAATCAACGAAAAATTTAAAACCACAGTAATTACAACTCCAACAAGCGAAATTACCGCTCCGTATTTTGTTAAATTATTTAATTTATACCAAACCGAAAGATTATAATAAATACCAAGAAACATATTGGCAGCCAATATTATAGGAACAATATAAAGACCCGACCGATAATTTGAACCTATTAAATATTTAAAAATATCAAGATTTAACGATACCAATAAAAATATAAAAAGACAAAAAATTACAAACCAAGTCATAATTTTACTGTAAATATTTTTGGCATCGTCGTTACCTGAATATTTAAAAAAGAAAGGCTCAGCCGCATATTTAAACATTTGTATAAATATTGTCATCAAAACAGCTAACTTATAATTTGCCCCGTAAATAGCAACTTGCTTTAAAGGAACAAGATATTCAGGCGTAATATATTTAAGAAAAATTTTATCGGCTACTTCATTAACCATTCCTGCCAACCCAACAATTACAAGAGGTGCAGCATATTTTAACATCTTTTTTAAAATTAAAAAATCAATTTTAAAATTAAACTTAAATATTTGAGGTAAAAGTATCACGAAAGTGAAAAAAGATGCTGCCAAATTACTTATAAAAGCATATCCCACTCCAATAGAAGGATTATATAACGAACTTAAAAATTCATTATGCGAATCTTTACAAATAACAAAAAAGAATACGTTTAAACCTATGTTAATTGCCACATTCAAAGTGCGAATAACAGTAAAAAATACAACTTTATTATCGTTTCGTAATTTTGCAAGCGGTATGGCGGTAATAACATCAAAAAATATTATAAAAGCCAAGTAAACAATTAACATTGAATGATTTGAATAACCTATTGTTCCTGCAATTTGATTTTTTAAAGTTAAAATTATAATTAAAAACAACGATGAAGTAAAAAGTAGCGTTCCAAATGAATTATTAAATATAAGTCGCTTATTTTCAGATGAATTACTATATCTGAAAAAAGTAGTTTCCATACCGAAAGTAAGAAATACCATAAAAAAAGCAACATAACTGTAAAGCTCGGTAATAACACCAAAATCAGATTGGTTGGTAAGAGTGTATGTGTATAGCGGTGTAAGTAAAAAGTTTAATATACGCGGAATTATTGTCCCTAAACCGTAAATAATTGTCTGTCCTGCTAATTCCTTGTAAACCTTCATTTAATTATATTTTAATTTTCAACGGTAACTCCGTCTATTTTAATCAGTTTATCGTTTGAAAAAGTTAAAATTTTAAGCAATGTGCCGTAATAATCGTAATACTCCCAATTTTTTTCTTTTCGTCCGAAAATATAGTATCGCACCTCTTTTAACTTACCGTTTCTATAATAATAAATATGCTTTCCGTCAGGATTTCCTTCTATAAAATTTCCTTTAAAATAAAGTTGCCCGTTATTATATGTATAAATCCATTCACCGGAACGTAAACCGTTTTCATAATTACCTTTTTCGGTATGACCGTAAAAATTATAAAACCACTCTCCCACTTTTAAACCTTCGGAATAATTTCCTTCTGCAATAATATTTCCTTCAATATCATATTCTACCGATTCGCCGTCTTCGCGTCCTAACCTATATAATTCTTTTCGATGAATATTACCGTTTTCAAAATACCAAATCCACACTCCGTCAGGAACACCTTTATAAAAAATACCACGCTGCTCAACTTTTCCCGATTTAAAATAATAAATCCACTGTCCTACTCTTCTGTTTAAATGATATTTTCCTTTTGATTTAACTTGTCCCGTTGAATAAAAAAATGTCCAATCACCGGTTTTATCACCCTCTTCGGTAACTATTCCTTTACCTATTAAATTTCCTTTACTATCGTATAATCTACTGCTGTTCACTCGTCCAAGCGAATCGTAAGTCCGATGAACACCCACCGGAACACCGTTTACAAAACCACCGCTCGATTTTTTTATTAAATTACCTGCTGTATCTCTACGATTATAATATTCTTCTACAATATCTATCTGTTTTTCAATGGTTAACGAAGTATCTTTCAACACACCGTTTTCGTATCTGTAAGCCTTTAAAAGTTCACCGCTTAAATCGTAAAACTTTACCATACCGTTAAGAACACCGTCTTTATAATTCATTTCCGATTTAAGTTTTCCGTTGGGATAAAATTCTTTCCACACTCCCACCTTCAAACTATCTCTAAAACGATTTATATTTTCACGGTCGATTTCTGTTCCGTAACGATACTCAATAATTGAAATTAAAACACCCTGTTCGTTATATTCCTTAGCTATTCCGTGCTTTTTACCGTCTTTATAATTTACCGATAAATGCAGCTGACCATTTAAATAATAATATTCCGAAATACCATTTTTTTTATTATCAATATACAGTTCTCTACTTGCAAGGTAACTTACTAAACTGTCATTTTTATTTTTAAAATAATCGAATTTATAATAATAACCGCTTTTCTTTCCGTGTAAATAATTTATTTTCTCTTTAATTGTTCCGTTTTCGTTATAAAAAACCCAAACACTATCCAAAAGTGCATTTCTGCGCAAACCAACCGATTTAAGCGTTCCGTTAACATAATAAGCCTTCCAAAGACCGTCGGGCTTACCGTTTATCATATTTCCTTCGCTGCTTATCTGCCCGTTTGGATAGTAAAATATATTATACCCGTTATCGGTTTCAACATTTTTTACTTGCGTAAATGCCGAAAAACTTATAAATAATAATATAATTAAAATTAGATATCCTAAATATTTCATTTGATGCGTGTTAACTTTAATTAATAAAACACGTCATATTACAAATACTAAATAAAAAATCAGCATTTATCGCATAAAGATAAAAATTTATGACAATATAAATTTACATAAATTATAATCCTAATTCGGCAGAAATATCAAGCATTTTTTGAACAGGTTTTAAAGCTCGCTTTCGCAGATGCTCAGGAACTGTAATTTCGGGAACTTCATACTTCAAAGTATTATAAATTTTCTCTAAAGTAATAAGTTTCATATAATCGCAATCGTTACACGAACAAGTAGAGTCATCGGGTGGGGCAGGAATAAATGTTTTTTGCGGATTTGTCTTTTGCATTTGATGCAAAATACCCGTTTCGGTAGCAATAATATATTTATCGGATTTATCGGTTTTAGTAAATTTAAGTAAAGAACTTGTGCTTCCGATATGGTCAGCCATAATTAAAACATCACGCTCACATTCAGGATGAGCAATAATTTTAGCTGTTGGATTTTCTTTTTTTAATTCTGAAATTCGTTCTACCGAAAAACGCTTATGAACATGACAAGCTCCTTGCCAAACAACCATATTTCTACCTGTCAATTTACTTATATAGTCTCCAAGATTTTTATCAGGTGCAAAAATTATTTTTTTATCTTTCGGTAAACTGTCAACTATCTGCACGGCATTGCTCGATGTGCAAATAATATCACTCAGAGCTTTAATTTCGTTTGTTGTATTTACATAAGAAATAACTATATGATCAGGATATTTTTCTTTAAACTTTGCAAAATCTTCTGCAGGACAGCTGTCAGCCAACGAACAACCTGCTTCTAAATCAGGCAAAAGAACTTTTTTATCAGGACTTAAAAGTTTTGCAGTTTCTGCCATAAAATGAACACCTGCAAATACAATAATATCGGCATCGGTTGATGCGGCTTTTTGTGATAAGGCAAGACTATCACCTACAAAATCGGAAATATCTTGAATTTCAGGCAATTGATAAAAGTGTCCTAAAATTATTGCATTTTTTTCTTTTTTTAATTTTGCTATTTCTTCTTGCAAATTTAAAGATTTATCTACCGGTTTATTAACAAAACCGTTACTTATTAAATTATCCATCTTTATAACTTTCTATTTATAAATAAAATTTTTACAAATATATTTCCAATCTTTGAAACTAAAAACAAACAAACAGGTAAGTTGTTTTATAACTGTAATATTTTTATAAAAAACGTAAAGAATTTTTAATACATATTTTCAAAAAACTAAAAATTTAAATACACATATTATTATATATATATTTTTTAAAAAAAAATTTAAATAAAAAATGATGATAATGATAGGTTGTTAATTTTGTTTGAAAAAATATTGAATTACTATTGACTTTTTTGATATTAACAATATTGCGACTTGAATTAACAGTATATAAATAAAAAATACTTCTATTTTTCAAGCAATTATAAACGAAATTAACAATTTGTTAATAAACGTAATGTTTAAAAAAAAATGAATATTATAGTTAAATTATTATTAAAAAAGTGTTAATTATTTGATTAAAAATTTATGCTAACTTAATTTGTTATGTCAAAAAAACGTATATCAGGATATTAAAAGCATTTAAGCAAATTTTTATTTAAAAAAGAGTTAAATTTTTAATTAACAACTTTTCGTATTTATTAACAAAATGTGTTTTTTTAATAGAGCTTGATTATCAAATTGTTAAAAATTTTGCATTTTTAATAATATTACAATCAATAAATTAACAGTGTTAAAAAATAAATATTATAAAAATGTTGATTTTTAAATTTAAAAATAAATATTCTGACTGTTAGTAAATTAAGAAAAAAAGTATTTTGAAATTAACTATTGTTCAAAAAGAATTATTGGTTAATTTTGACACCGAAAAAACATATATAATTAATAAAAGACAGAAAAGATATGAAACTTGCCATTGCATGTGACCATGCAGGTTACGAAATAAAAGAGGAGTTAAAAAAATATTTGGAACAAAAAGGACATACAGTAAAAGATTTCGGAACAAATTCAGCCGAAAGTATGGATTATCCCGATACGGCTCATCCGTTGGCTGTGGCTGTTGAAAACAAAGAGTATGATTTTGGTATTACACTTTGCGGCAGCGGAAACGGAATAAATATGACTGCAAATAAGCATCAAGGAATACGTGCTGCTTTGTGTTGGTGTGTTGAAATATCTGCTTTGGCACGTCAACATAACGATGCAAATGTTTGTTCGCTTCCCGCCAGATTTATTAATCTTGATTTGGCAAAACAAATTGTAGATGTATTTTTATCTACCGATTTTGAAGGTGGAAGACATATAAGACGAATAAAAAAAATACCTGTTTAATAATGCTATCAAATACCAGTAAATATGCCATAAGGGCTGTTATTTATCTTGCGGTGTATTCCGACAACAGTAAAAAAACAGGTATAAAAAAGATATCGAAGGAATTAAATATTCCTTCGCCTTTTTTGGGTAAAATATTACAAATACTTGTCAGACATAAAATATTGTCTTCTACAAAAGGTCCGCACGGCGGTTTTGGTTTGGGAAAAGATGCAAGCGAAATTTCGCTTTACGATATTATTTTAGAAATGGACGGCGACGATTTGTTTAATACTTGTTTACTGGGAACAGGCAGATGTAACGAAGAAGATGGCAAAAAGAAATTTTGTGCCATTCATTCCGAATTTGAAGTAGTAAAAAATCGGATGATAGAGCTTTATAAAAATATCACTATTGATAAACTTGCCAAAAATGTAATAGAAAATATTGATGATATAATATTGTGAAAATTAAATATGATTTTAATTCTTTTTTAATATTTTAATATAAATACTTCCTTTTTTAAATGTTTTTACCATATGATATTTATTTTTTAAAATGTCATATTCATTATCAGATAAATTATAAACATTAGAATAAAAGATATATTCTGAAGTGCCTGTAAATTTTTTAAATTTTCTTTTATCTCCGCAAAGGTTTATTTCATCAAGAGAAGAAACATTAGGGAAAAATGTTTCAATTTGCTCTATTTCAATATTATTTTTATCTAAATAATTAATAGTTTTTTCACGAAGTGAATAATAAGGTATATGAGCCAATGAAGCATCCCAACCTTGTGCAATTGTTTCAGGATAAATCCATAAATTGCCGAGTAAAAGATTAAATATTAATACAATAAACCAAAATTGTTTTTTCTTTTTTAGTTGAATTAATAATAGTGCGGCTATTAAAGAGAGAGAAAGATATGAAGCAATAAAATATCTGTGTCCAAAAGGATTAGTTGATATTAAAGAAACAATTATTATAAAAAAAACAGATGATATAGCCAATAATCCGACTTCTTTAATATTTTTATTTTTAAAGAAATTTCTTTTCAAAAGAAATAGTAAACCGATAAAAATTAATATTCCTATTCTGCCAAAATCAGCATAACGATGACCAAGTATTATCAGATTCATTAAAAATTCTTTAATATTTACCAGATGCCAACAGTCTTCCCATGGTGAATTAGGGTGTGTTTGCAACCATCCTTTTGTTAATAATCTCCAAATAATAAATGATAAACCCGGAATAGCCCCAATTGAATAAGAAATTATATTTTTTAAATTTAAAAAAGAGAGTAATGTTTGTTTATTTATGAAAATATAGCGTAGTATGTCAAATAATAAAACACCGCCGCATAGCATCATTCCTCTAAATGAAACTATTGATAGAAAAAAAAGTGAAACAGTTTTTAATTTTGTATTATCTTTTAAAATGGCATTTATAGCCATAAAAAAGAAAAATAATTGAATAACTTCGGGATTTATAATAATAAGTTGTGTTAAAAAAGTAGGATCTGATATTAACAATAAAAAAGCAAGTATTCTGTATTTTGTATCTTTTATATAGTGATTTATTAGGGATGATATTTGATATAATAAGCCAAAAATAAAAGGAAGTAACATTAAATGGCTAACCCAAAGTTTATGTCCTAAAAATTTCCATCCCAAAGCTTGTATAAAAGCTAAAAATGGTGGATGCCCAGGATCAAAACTATCGGGAAAATACCAGTTAAATAAACTATGATTGTATAAATAGTTTCCCATTTTAGATGCAAAAAGGACATTGTCCCAAAACATTCCTGTATGTTTTGATAAGAAAAAAAGAAAAACAGAAAATATTAAAAGAAATAAAATACGTATTTTATTTTTCATTATTACTTTTATTTATAACATTAAGTAACTCTTTAACAGCATTTTCCGAATCAATATTTCTTTTTATAAGTTCTTTTCCCTTATAAATAGAAACCTTGCCCGGTCCGGCACCCACATATCCGTAATCGGCATCTGCCATTTCGCCCGGACCGTTTACTATACAACCCATTACCGCAATTTTAAGTCCTTTTAAATGGCTTGTCGATTGTTTAATTTCTTCAAGTTGTTTTTCAATATCAAAAAGTGTTCTTCCACATCCCGGGCAACTGATATATTCGGTTTTTGTGGTGCGTGCACGGCTTGCTTGAAGTATTGAAAAAGCAGTATCGGTAATCTGTTTTACATTTTCTTTAAAAGTATTTTTCAACCACAAACCATCGGCAAGTCCGTCGATAAAAAATATTCCGCTGTCGGCGGCACTTTTCAGTTGAAAACTTTCAATATCAAATTCACTGTATATTTGCTGAATAATTACCGGATTATCAATATTATTTACAATTAAACTGTTAATCAGCGAACGGATTTCTTGTGTATAATTTTTATGAAAAGAGTAACAAACCAATACAACAGTTTTATCTTTTTTCAAAATTGATATAATATCATCGGTTAGGTGAGGGTAGGGGAGTTGCACCCAATTTTCAGTATTACTTTTTTTGTTGGTGGTTAAATACTCATCAACAGAAAATAGCGGAAAAGTATTAGGTTGATTTTCCCAATATTTATTGTCAACAATAATTTTGGTATCGGTAAATTGTGTATTTAAAATATGTTCGCCTATGTAAATATAATCGGGCGATAAATCGGAGCTGATAAAATCCTTGTTATTGTTAAAAATAAAATCAAGGTTTAAAAAAGTTTGTTCGTTAATTTCGTTTTCAGCTGATAAGTCAGCAATTACAACCGGTTTTTCAAAATTAATGCAGGTTTTTCGTTTGTTATACGAAAAAATATCAAAAGCCAAATCGGTATGCTCAACAGGTTTGTGATTAGCAAATTGTTCGAAATGCGAAACAAGAGCTTTGGCAACGGGTATCTCCTTGGCGGGATGCTCTGTTAGCGAAATTCTTATGGTATCGCCAATTCCGTCGTGCATCAAAGCACCTGTTCCCACAGCCGATTTTATTCTGCCGTCTTCGCCGTTGCCCGCTTCGGTAACACCAAGATGCAGTGGAAACATCATATTTTCCGTTTGCATAGCTTTTACTAAAAGGCGACAAGCATAAACCATTATCCGCGTATTGCTCGATTTCATTGAAACAACAACATTTTTAAACTCTGTTTCTTTACAAATTCTCAGAAATTCCATTGTTGCTTCAACCATACCTTCGGGAGTATCACCGTAGCGACTCATTATTCTGTCTGACAGTGAACCGTGATTTGTTCCTATTCTCACAGCGGTATTGTGTTTTACACAAACATCAAGAAATTTTACAAATCTGTTTTTCAGATTTTTCAATTCATCGGCATATTCTTGTTCGGTATAGTTAATTTGTGTAAAAACAGCACGTTTATCAATATAGTTTCCCGGATTAATCCTTACTTTATCAACATATTTAGCGGCAATATCGGCTAAATCGGGGTTAAAATGCACATCGGCAACAATGGGAGTGTTATATCCTTTTTCAACAAGAGAGGTTTTTATTTTTTGCAGAGCTTCGGCATCTTTTGAGTTGACAACCGTAAAACGCACAAGCTCACTGCCTGCATCAATAATATCAATTGCTTGATTTACCGATGCTTCAACATCACTTGTTGAGGTATTTGCCATTGATTGAACACGAACCGGAAAATTGCCGCCAAGGTAAAGATTACCTATTTTAATATCATTAGTTTTTAACCGTGAATATTGAAAATATTTTGATAGAAACATATTGATTTTCAGTTAGTATCTTAAAATAAAGTTTATTTTTTACGAAATAAAAAACAAAAACTTCATAAAGTAAAGTATAAATAGTAATAACTTAAATAAAAGTTTTATTTATTTTTTGGTTTCGGTTTGTTTAATGGGAAAGCTAAATTTAAAATTACAACATCCCAGCTTTTTTGAGAATTTCGGTAAGAATATTATTTTGTTTTTTTAATTCATATATTTCATCTGCCATTTTTTGTTGTTCTTTTTTAACAGGATTTATAGCAGTTCTTCTGTCGTAAATAACAAATCCCATTAACGACATCATACCGCCAAGTAAAAAAAGCATAAGGTTATATATTCTGTCAAGTTGTTTTTGCTGATTTTCAAATTTATAATTCATCTCTTTTTCAAGACTGTCAAATCTTTTATCAACACTTTTAAATTGTTTATTTACATTTTCAAATTGTTTATCAACACCATTAAACTGTTTATCAACACCTTCAAATTTAACAATCATTTCATTGCGTAAAGCATCTATTTTTTGTTCATTACGCATAAGTCTGTCTCTGTCGGCAAAAGTAAAAGGCACAGGAGTATTGTTATCCTTTGCAAACAAAGGAGTTGATAAAGTAAATAAAAATAATATTGCAAAAATTCTTGTCATTGTAATTTGCATTTAATACAAATATACATCAAAAATTAATTTTTTTAAATAAAAGAATAAAAATAATGACACTTCGACAATCTTAAATTTCGCGGTTACTGAGCTTGTCGAAGTGGCATAATATAAAGCAAAAGATTACTTTTTATCTAAATATTGCTTCATAATTTTGGCAATATATTTTCCTATAATATCAAATTCAAGATTTACGCGGGTACCCGGTTTGTAGTTATGAAAAACCGTATGGTCGTAAGTATAAGGAATAATTGCCACTTGAAAAGTATTATCTTGAGAGTTAACCACAGTTAAACTGACACCGTCAACCGATATCGAACCTTTTTCAACGGTAATATTTCCTTTTGAAGGGTCGTATTCAAAAGTATAATACCAACTGCCGTCGGCTTCTTCCACTTTTGTGCAAACAGCGGTTTGGTCAACATGTCCTTGCACCATATGTCCGTCAAGCAGTTTGTCCATTGTCATACTGCGTTCAAGATTTACTTCGCTACCTGCTTCCAAATCACCTAAGTTCGATTTAATTAAAGTTTCTTGAATTGCCGTAACCGTGTAAGTATCATCGGTTTTTTTAACCACAGTTAAGCAAACACCATTGTGTGCAATACTTTGGTCAATTTTAAGTTCATTTACAAACGAGCATGTAATAGTAATATCAATATTTTCTTGATTTTTTTCTATCGAAACAACCTTTCCTGTTTCTTCAACAATACCTGAAAACATATTTATAAATTTTAAAAATTAACAGTTGTGGCAAAGATATGAAAAAACAGAATAAACCTTTATTTTTTACGACAACGAATAAAAAATATCTCAAAATACTGTAACTTAAAAATTTGATAAGCGTCTTTATTCTAAAAATTATAATAAACATAATAAAATACAGTTTAAAAATATAACCGAGATAATTAATACCAAAAAAACATAAAAACTTAAATACTACTAATTTACTACTGAAATGATACGTATAGAAAAACTACACAAATCATATATTACCGGCTCAAACAAGCTTCATGTTTTAAAAGGTATCGACCTTCATATTACCGAAGGAGAGATGGTATCAATAATGGGAAGTTCGGGGTCGGGAAAATCCACATTGCTTAATATTATCGGTATTCTTGATAATTATGATAAAGGGGAATATTTTTTAAACGGTGAGTTAATAAAAAATATGAATGAAACAAAAGCTGCTCATTACAGAAATAAAATGTTAGGTTTTGTTTTTCAGCAATTTAATCTTATTTCGTTTAAAAATGCCCTTGAAAATGTTGCTTTACCTCTTTATTATCAAAATATTAGTCGAAAAAAAAGAAATATTATAGCAATGGAATATCTTGATAAAATGGGACTTAAAGAGTGGGCTCACCATATGCCCAACGAGTTGTCGGGAGGACAAAAGCAACGTATTGCCATTGCACGTTCATTAATTGCAAAACCCAAAGTAATACTTGCCGACGAGCCTACCGGAGCTCTTGATACTACTACTTCTTACGAAGTTATGGATATTCTTAAAGATATTAACAACGAAGGAATTACCGTTGTAATTGTTACTCACGAGCAAGATATTGCCGAAATGACATCGCGAATAATTCGCCTTAAAGACGGAATTATTGAATCGGATACTGTTAAAAACAGTATTAACGATTTTGCAAAAGTAAATTAAGATTGATTTATGTAAATATTTGTTATTTAATAGGTTGCATCTTTAAAATTATCTTAACAATAAAAATTAATCAATTACCCGAAAAAATAATTTAAAATGTTCGATTTAGATAAATGGGAAGAGATATTATTATCGTTAAAGCAAAATAAACTGCGAACTTTTCTTACATCATTTAGTATTGCTTGGGGAATTTGGTTGTTGATTATTTTGCTTGGTTCGGGCAACGGGCTTCAAAATGCAGTGATGAAAAATTTTGAGAACGAAGCAAAAAATCTTATCGAACTGTGGCCCGGAAAAACAAGTAAAGATTATAAAGGATTTAAAAAAGGACGCAGAATAAAACTAACAACAAAAGATTATGAAATTATTCGCGACCAAATAAGCGGTATCGACAATATTACACCGAGGTTTAATATTTGGGGAGGAACAACCATATCGTATAAAAAGGAATCGGGAAGTTTTACAATACAGTGTGTGTTGCCTGATTATAAAATTATTAAAAACTCAAATGTTGTTGAGGGGCGTTATCTCAACGAAATTGATGTTAAACAAAACCGCAAAGTTGTGGTATTGGGGAGCGAAGTAAAAAAATCGCTGTTTAAAGATGAAGACCCTGTCGGAAAATATATTAATGTAAACAAAATTCCTTTTAAAGTTATTGGTGTTTATTCCGATGGTAACGGATGGCAAAACCGTCGTTTGGTTGTTCCTTTTTCAACTGCACGAATCGTTTTCAACGGTGGCGAAAAGGTATCGAGCATAGGGCTTACCACAGGCGATGCCACTCTTGAAGAGAATAAACAAATTGAAGCAAAAATAGTTAAAAAATTAGCGGCTTTACACACTTTTAATCCCGACGACAAGCGTGCTTTGTGGGTTAGTAACACTCTTGAAGACTTCAAACAAACACAGCAAGTTTTTACCGGAATAAAGATGTTTATTTGGGTAATCGGTATAGGAACTCTTATAGCCGGAATTGTGGGAGTTAGTAATATTATGCTTATTGTGGTAAAAGACCGCACACGCGAAATAGGCATTCGCAAAGCGTTGGGAGCGTCACCGTTTTCGGTAGTGAGTTTAATAATTTCAGAGGCTGTGTTTATTACCACTTTGGCAGGATATATAGGAATGGTTCTGGGTATTGCAATAATGGAATTTATTGATTTTTTAATTGACCAAAGTATTGCAAATGCACCGGCAACAACCGATGCCGGCGGACAACCTATAATTTTTCTTAATCCCAATGTTGATTTGGGAATAGCAATAGGAGCAACGGTGTTGCTTATTGTAAGTGGTGCTTTGGCAGGATTGATTCCCGCCATTAAAGCGGCACGAATAAAACCTATTGAAGCATTAAGATACGAATAACAAAAACGATATTGAAAACTTTCAATATCAGTAAGTTATAAACACAAAAATGAATATGATAGACACTGATTTATATAAAGAGATTTGGCAAGCTATTTCAAAAAACAAAATGCGTTCAACATTAACCGCATTCGGAGTTTTTTGGGGAATATTTATGCTTGTGGTTTTATCGGGAGCGGGCAACGGACTCGAAAACGGGATAAATCGTCAGTTTGAGGGATTTGCTACAAATGCTGCTTTTATGTGGACAAACAGAACAACCGAACCGTATAAAGGATTTAAAAAAGGAAGGTCGTGGCAATTTGATAACGATGATATGATGTCGTTGCGACGTAATGTTCCTGAGATAGAATATCTTGTTCCGCGTTTGCAGGCTTACAGACAAAATACCGAAAATAATATTGTTTATAAGGATTTAAGCGGGTCATTTCAGATACAAGGCGATTATCCCGAACTGATAAAAGTTGAACCTATTGAAATGGATAAAGGAAGATTTTTAAACGAAATAGATATTAAGCAAAATCGTAAAGTGTGTGTGATTGGTTCAAAGGTTTACAATAGTCTTTTCCCTCATAACGAAAACCCCATAGGTAAATATATTCGGGTTTCGGGAGTATATTTTAGAGTAGTGGGAGTAACAAGTTCAAAAGGAAGCATTAACATCGGTTACGACAAAAAAGAAGCGGTTCATATTCCTTTTACAACAGTGCAACACACTTTTAATTACGGTGATATTGTTCATTTTTTCTCGTTTACTGCCAAATCGCAATACGAAGTATCAAATGTTGAGGAGGCTATTATTACAATTTTAAAACGTCGTCACAGTATTTCGCCCGACGATAACGGAGCTGTGGGACACATTAATATAGAGCGACAATTTAAAATAATGAGTTATCTGTTTATAGGTATTCGCGGGCTTATTTATTTGGTAGGATTGGGAACTTTACTTGCCGGAATTATCGGTATCAGCAATATTATGTTGGTGATAGTAAAAGAACGCACCAAAGAGATAGGAATAAAACGTGCTTTGGGAGCAACACCGTTTAATATTATTAAGCAAATATTGATGGAAGCAATTTTGCTTACCCTTTCGGCAGGTTATATAGGTTTGATTTTGGGAATTTTGGTAAACGAAGGTTTAAATGCCGCACTGTCGGGAAGTGACTCAATATTTTTACATCCGGGTATAAGTTTATCATACGGACTTAAAGCTCTTTTAATACTTGTAATTTCGGGAGCTTTGGCAGGATTACTGCCGGCAAACAGAGCAGTAAGAGTAAAACCAATTGACGCAATCAGAGAAGAATAAAAACAGTTATACAATGGTTCAGTTATACAATTATTCAATTATACAATTATTTAATGATTTAGTTATACAATTATATAACTATATAATATCTAATATTTTAGCATTTAACAATCTATCATCTAGCAATCTATCATTTAACAGTCTATCGTCTAACAGTCTAGCCTCTAACAGTCTAGCCTCTAACAGTCTAGCCTCTAATAGTCTATCATTTAACAGTCTATCGTCTAACAGTCTATCGTCTAACAGTCTATCCTCTAACAGTCTAGCCTCTAATAGTCTATCATCTAATAGTCTATCGTCTAACAGTCTATCGTCTAACAGTCTAGCCTCTAATAGTCTATCATCTAGTAGTCTATCGTCTAACAGTCTATCATCTAGCAGTCTAGTCTCTAATAGTCTAAATAAAAAAACTCTATATCAACTAATACTAAATTAAAAAAAGATGAAAAAATTTTTGAAAATATTTACTTGGATTATAGTAATAGGTATTTTTTTCGGGACTTTAATTTTTTTGGGAATGAAATCGAAAAAGAAACCCGAAATTTATAAACTTGAAAAACCTCAAAAAATTAGTATTGTTAAAAAAACAATAGCAACAGGTTCGGTAGTTCCGCGAAAAGAGATTTTAATAAAACCTCAAATATCGGGTATTATTAAAGAAATTTATAAAGAGGCGGGCGAACACATTAAGCAAGGAGAGGTTATTGCCAAAGTGCAAATTATTCCTGATATGATTAGTCTTAACAGTGCCGAATCGCGTGTGAATATGGCTAGATTGAAATACGAAAATGAAAAACTTAATTTTGAACGACAAAAGCAACTGTTTGAAAAAAATGTAATTTCAAAAACAGAATATCAAAATGCTCAATTATCGTTTAATTCAGCCAAAGAGGAACTTGAAACAGCACAAAATAATCTTGAAATTATAAAAGAAGGAGTAAGTAAAAATGCCAAAACAGCAAGTAATACTCTTATTCGTTCTACCATTACAGGTATGATTTTGGATATTCCCGTTAAGGAAGGAAATTCGGTTATTCAAAGTAATAACTTTAACGATGGAACCACCATTGCCATTGTTGCCGATATGAATGATATGATTTTTGAAGGAAAGGTTGACGAAACAGAAGTGGCAAAAATAGTTGAGGGAATGCCTTTGGTATTGACTATTGGAGCAATTGAAAATGAGAAGTTCGATGCTATTCTTGAATATATTTCACCCAAAGGTGTAGAAGAAAACGGAGCAATACAGTTTGATATTAAAGCAAAAGTAAATCTTAAATCGAATCAGTTTATTCGTGCGGGATACAGTGCCAATGCCGAAATTGAACTTGAACGTCACGACAGTGTAATGGCTGTTACCGAAGGACTTATCACTTTTAAATCGGATACCGCTTATGTTAATGTGCTTGTGAGCGATACTACTGTTATTCCGCAAGAATTTAAAGAACGAAAAATTGAAGTTGGTCTGTCTGACGGTATTAATATCGAAGTTCTTTCGGGTCTTGATTGGAACGATTTACTTAAAGGTGAATTGAAAAAAGAAGATAAGAAAAAGAAAAAAGAGATAGAAGATTAAATATTTAGCTTTTAATTTTCAAAAGATATAAAAACAAAAAAAATTATGAAGAGAATATTAATAAGTAAAAAAGGTGTATTTACAATGTTGCTGATATTTTTAGCAATTATTGTAAAATCGCAAGATAAATGGTCGCTTGAAAGGTGCGTAAGATATGCGATAGACAATAATATTGTTGTAAAACAACAAGCATTAAACGTAAATTACAAGCAAAACCAATATAAGCAATCAAAATATGATTTGGCACCAAACTTAAACGGTTCGTTGGGACATTCGTTTTCATTCGGAAGATCGCTTACTCAATATAATACCTATTCCGACAGAAATTCGCAAAACACCGATTTTTCGTTAAATACTTCGGTTATAGTATTTAATGGACTTGTTAAGCAAAATACCATTAAAATGCGGAGTCTTGAAATGAAAGCGGCTTTGCAAGATTTGGAAAAAACTAAAGACGATATTACTCTTAATGTAGCTTCTGCATATCTCGAAATTCTTTTTAATAAAGAGCTTGTGGCAGTTACTAAAGAACAAATTAAGGTTACCAAAGAACAAATTGATTATAATAAAAAGCAAGTTGAGGTTGGAAATATGGCAAAAGGTAAAATATTTGAAACCGAAGCACAGCTTGCACAAGAGGAACTTACTCTTACAAATTATGAGAATAAGTTGAAATCATCGTTGTTAAATCTTATGCAGTTGCTCGAAATTCAGGTTACCGACAGTTTTGATATTGTAATACCCGAATTTAAAGCCGAATTACTTGATGCTCAATTGTTGACAACAAATACTATCTATGAAAAAGCGGTAAATGAACGTCCCGAAATTTTGAGTAAAGAACTGACTTTACAGAGTATTGAAAAAGCAAAAGCAATAGCAAAAGCACAGTTGTATCCTTCTCTTTCTATGGGGGCATCGTATTACAACAATTATAATAATGAATATCAATATTTTGACGGCAGCGGTAAAATTCCTTTCGACGAACAGGTAAAAAACAACAGAAGAACAAATCTGTATGTTACATTAAAAATCCCTTTGTTTAACGGATTGCAAACACGAACAAATCTTAATAACACAATTATAAATTACGAAAACTCAAAATATCAGTTGCAACTTGAAAAAAATAATTTGATGAAGCAAATTCAAAAGGTGCACCTTGATGCCGTGTCGGCAATGAAAAAATATTACAGCAGCCAAAAAGCTCTTGAAAGTGCTCAGGAGGCATTCAGATATGTTGAAGAAAAATTTAAGTTGGGTATTGTTACGCCACTTGAATACAACGATGCAAAAAATAAAGTTACAAATGCACAATCATCGTTTATACAAGCCAAATACGAATATATTTTCAGAGTAAAAATTCTTGATTTTTATAATGGGAAAGAGATAGTATTGTAAAGTATTTTTTAAGTTAGGGGTAAAAGTAAGGCGGGTTTTTAAATCCGCTTTTCTTTTTTGATAAATTAGAAAATTATTTTTTGTAACTTTGAGAAAAGACACAAATTATGGATAATTCGAAGTATATAGATGAAATAATAAATAAATTGAAACTAATAAATCCTTATTTGATTATTTTATTTGGTTCGTATGCTAACGGAACACAAAACGAAGATAGCGATATCGATATTTTGGTTGTAACCAATGATGATTTTATGCCTTCAACTTTTCAAGAACGGTTGGAATATCGTTTATCTGTAAAAAAAATAATTCGTAATATTTCAAAAGAAGTGCAAATTGATATGTTAGTATATTCACGTGCTATGTTTCAGGAATTTATAAAATTGAACAGTAATTTTGCAAAAGAAATTTTAACAAACGGTAAAAAATTATACGAAGCAGTAAATAGTTAAATTTTAACAATAAATTTAATGAAGTTAATAACAAAAAGTTGGTTGAATTATGCAGAAATAGATTTGCAGACTTGTAAAAAACTTCTTGATGATGAATTTTTAACAAACAGTGTTGCTTTTCATGCTCAACAAGTAGTTGAAAAATGTTTTAAAGCTGTTTTAGAGGAAAATAATATAAAAATATTAAAAATTCATAATTTGATGAGATTGTATAAACAAATTGAGCACTTATTGAAATTTGATATTGATGAAGATATATTGGAAAAAATAGATGATGTTTATATTGAAACAAGATATCCCGGATATATGGGGATGTTGCCCGAAGGAAAACCAAGTATTACTGATGTAAGAGAATTATATGAATTTGCAGAAAATATTTATAAACAAATAAAATTAATTTTAACTTAATATAGGTATCGGGGTGACTTTTAGTCACCCCGATACTTTATTTAAGCCAGTAGCACAAGAATTTGTGCCAACAAAATTCTTAAAAACATAGTAAGCGGATACACTGTGGCATAAGCACTTGCTTGTGCTTGCGACGGTGCAATTGAGTTTGCAAATTCCAATGCCGGAGGGTCGGTCATTGAACCCGATAAAATTCCGCAAAGAGTAAGATAATTTATTTTCATAAATCTGCCTATAATGCCCACAATCAGTAGTGGGAAGAAAGTTATTACGGCACCGTAAAGCATCCAAATATAACCACCGCTTATTATGGTTTCCCAAAAATGTTTTCCCGAACCCAAACCGACACAAGCCAAAAACAGCACTATTCCCATTTCTCTGATAAACAGATTTGCTCCCGGAGTAAGATAAAAATTAAAATTACCGATACGTCCTTTGTAGCCCAAAAGTAAAGCAATAATTAAAGGTCCGCCTGCCAATCCGAGTTTTGCCGGAGCAGGAAGTCCGGGTATGAAAATAGGAATACTGCCCAATAAAATACCCAAAGATATTCCTATAAAAAGAGGAGTAAGGTTAGGGTGTGATAAATCGCGAAGTGAGTTGCCCAAAAATTTTGCTATTTCGGGCATTTTATTTCGTGCTCCCACCACTCTTACCGTGTCACCAAATTCAAGAGTGGTGTCAAGTGTCGGTATTATTTCGGATTCGCATCGCCAAATGCGAGTAATATTTGCAGGAAACATTCCCGATAAATTAATATCGGCTAATTTTTTACCTGTAATCTTGCGGTTGGTAATAACAATATGACGCATTGTTAAAGGAGCCGTTAACTCATATTTTTTATTTATCTCTATTTTCCCAACGGTAAGTTCCAGTTGAGGAAAATATTTTTTCGAAGACAGTCCGATTAAGATATCATCTTTTTCAAGAGTTAACTTATCATCGGGGATAATAAATTTTCCGTTTCGCATCAAACGCGAAAAAGCAAACTCTTTATTTAAGGTAGTTTTTAAAAAGGATAGAGGTTTGCCGAAAACATTGGGATTTTGCACGGTAACATTTATTGTTTCTGCTTTTCCCGTTTCCGAGATGTTCTCTTTGTTGTATGCTTCTATTTCTTTATCTATTTTTATTTTAAAAAACACACGTATTAAAATCATTACTAAAATAATACCGATAATTCCAAACGGATAAGCTACAGCATATCCCATTCCTGTTATTTCGGCAAGCGAACTGCCGTTGGCAAATTGTTCGGTAATAAGTTGTTGTGCAGCACCCAAACTTGGTGTGTTGGTTACTGCTCCGCAAAAAATACCTGTTATTACCGCAGTGTTAAGATTAAAAATATGCTTTATGGCAAATGCGGTTAAAAATCCGAAAACCACAATCATTGCTGTAAGCATATTAAGTTTAAGCCCGTTTTTACGAAACGATGAGAAAAATTTAGGTCCGATTGAAATACCTATTGAATAAACAAAAAGTATCAAACCAAATTCTTTTACAAAGTGCAAAACATTGTGGTTGATATTTACGCCGAGATGTCCGGCAAGTAATCCTGCAAACAGCACTCCGGCAATGCCGAGTTTAATATTTATAAACTTCAATTTTCCGAACAGAATTCCCGCAATACCTACTATTGCAATATAAAATAGTGTTGATGCGGTGCCGATTTGGGTAAACAGTTTAACAAATTCCATAACTATTGGTTTTAAAGCATAAATTTAATCATTTTATCAATAAATATCTTTCGATAAAATCCGGTTAAAAAATTATGCTTTCGCAGAAAAACAAAAATAAATATGAGATTTGGACAGATATTATTTTATGCTTTATTCCGCGAAAGCAATAAAAAAGATTTATAAAAAATTAAGACAGGTCTCCTGGCTTACCCGACTTTTAACACCTTCCCGTTCATTTGTTTGAACAGTGGCTTATTGTTAAAAGCATAAAATTCGCTTAAAGCGAAAATCGGGATTACAGTTGCGCGTCAGCCCGTGATTTTCACACGGTTCCCTATTAAACCCTTTTTACAGGGTATCTTAATTATTCGTATTTGGTTAAGAACGATGCAGCAAAGATAAATAAAAAAAATCGGTAAAATTATTGACAAAAGTCAGCAAAGAATTATTTGGTTAAAAACATTTTATGACTTAATGACGGTTGCAAAATATTCAGGTGTAACAGAAAATTATGCATTTTTAGGAAAAGTTTTAAGTATAATTAAACTCTAACTTTTCTTACGTAATAAACCTTATACCTAATTAATAATCAATGCAATACAAAAATAAATAATTACGTAAATATTTTACACCTCTTTAATACAATTAACTCATAGTCAGCGTGTTACATCTCCAATTGCGTATTTTATGAAAAGTTAGGGATTAAACCCGACTTATGCAGTAGGAATTGTGAAATAGTGAACTTACGGCATTTAGTAAGGGTTAATCCCGATTTAGAAATACACCATTTTGGTTATTGTCCAAAATAGATGTAGTTCTTTATCGCTAT